>ENA-OPEV01000154-OPEV01000154.1-human-gut-metagenome-genome-assembly--contig:-NODE-154-length-45173-cov-6.103861_pt1 | contig 45173 bp, 38 predicted proteins | sample MGYA00241637_ERZ501537 | MGnify/ENA primary metagenome ERZ501537 (study PRJEB25962, sample SAMEA1972159) | human gut metagenome | biome: human gut; feature: human-associated habitat; material: faeces...
AGACATAGGAGCTGTGGGGACGGTGATTTTTTTGTGCGTTGGAAAGCCTTGATTTACAAGGGTTTCACGGCTTTGTGGGAGCTCTTCTGAATAATTTCCAACTTTTTGCAATATTTTGTGTATAGTGTTGAGATACAACGTTCTGTCAATGGTTTATCGTTAATTGAAAAGATATAACCATTATCAGGATAGTGATGCTCTTTTTGATACTGTCTCGCGGTATCAATTAATTTCTGGGCTTCAGAAGTTAGTGGAACAAATCGATCGCCGGCAGCGGTCTTGGTGTGAGATACAACTTCCGAGGTGTCGCGCCGAAGCATCCGTTGGATATGGATGTATCCACGTTGTTCTGTAAGATCTTCATAGTGAATCACGCATAACTCACCGATTCGAATTCCTGTCTGAAATTGGAATAACAAGGCCAGCGGAGCTAGGACATAGTTCTTTGTTTCATTGTAGAAATCATCCCAGGCTAATGGGAGAATACTCTTTTGCTCTGATTTTAGAAAGACCTGTGTTTCATCTTGTTTTTTTTGAACTTTGCGAAACATCCGTTGTGAATCAATCTTTACAGAACTAAATGGATTAGAAGAAATATATCCCTTATCGATGGCATAATTCAAGCATTGTCGCATAATTACAGTAATATTATAATAAGCATTTTTAGTCAGGCTGTTATCTTGAATTAGCTTATGAGCCCAACAATCCAAGGTTAATTTGTCTAATTTGATAAGCGGAATCTGGATGATATCCGTATTCTTATAATGCGTATTCCAATCGGACTGGATTCGTGTGATATATGTTTCAGCAGTTGTATGGAGCCGTTTGTATTCCAACCAATCCGGAAAGATATCATCTAATGTAAGCTTCTTAATATCCAGTTGATTTTCCTCTTCACTAAAAGCTTTTACAATAGTGGTGTCAAGATCCTCTCTATTGGTCTTGGCAATTAGTCGCTTTCCACGGGCAGCAGATGCATCCGGGAGATAGGTTCTCCAGCGATTATCTTTTCCTTGCCAGATACTGTAAGGATGGTTCTCTAAAATCTCTTTTTCCTTTTGTTTTTTCATTTGTTCACGCACAGCGTCCATGCTAATGATACCGTGTTCTAAAGCAAAATTCAATGCTTCGTAATCTGAAATAGTAGCATTTTCATTCATGGTAAGTCCTCTAATTTTTCTTTTGCAAGAATATGGTTTTTTTTGCTAAGGAAAAAATTGTTGTTGTGCAAAAAACATGGAATATAGCGAAAATATATAATAAAAGTAGCTCGAGACGGGAAAGGAGTTATATATTATGAAGAAAGCACAAGTAAGAGAAATTTTAGACGAGTACATCCAAAATTGCGGGGGCCAAATATCATGGAGTTGGAATGATAAAAAAGGAGTTGAAGCAGGAATTTTTAGAACTCCTAAATTAGAGATACAGATTGAGTTGATGAAAAAAGGATATATTATGAGAATGTTACGACCGCGAGACAAAATCGGTAATGTAGTGGATTTGTATGATCACATACCAGGTATAAAATCGGTAGTTGACAAAAATATGTGTGGATTAGAAAGTGACATTTTGCACTACGAGAAATCCAATAAAGCATTTGTTGTAATTGATCGATTAAATAGATGTTATAAATTAGCTGGTATTCTTGGCGAGGGCTGGTCTGAAAAAACTTTAGAACAATTTATAAGCAAGGAATCATTGTAGGTAGATAAAGACCGAAGTAGAAAAAAGTGATGTCTCGAGATTAAAATAAAAACAAAAGCGGAACAAAGGTAATGAAGAGTATCAGAAGTATATGGAAGATCTGACAGATATGCAGAATCATGTATTGCCGTATTTGCAGAGCTTTTGTAGTCTAGAAGAAAAAGGTGTGCAGGAGCGGAGAGAACAGCAGATTGCAGAAAAACAGGACGTTTTGACAGGAAGAGAAAGAGCAACCGCAGAGACGAAAGTGAAAAATACGAAGACTGCTGGGAAAGAGGCTTTGATTATGTGGACAGAAGATAAGAAAGTGGCTGCGAAAGCAAAGAAGCCTTCCATTCATAAAAGACTGGAAATCAATAAGAGGAAAATTCAAGAAAAACAGGGAAAAGATAAGCCGGAGAGAGGAGCTGATCGGGGCGTAATGTAAAGCCAACAAAAAGCATAAGGAGAGCACGAGGAATAAGGTGGAAAGAAAGTCAACGCAGAGATTGTGTATGCTCCAATGGTTGCTGAAGCATATGAGTATCAGTACAATGCGGATGCATTTGAAGCAAGAGGCGGTGCAGATATGAAGGTTGAAGCAGCGAAAGAAGTGCCAATGGTAAGGACAGATAAAGCCAGATAGTAATTTGGGCGTGGGAGTAATCCTGCGTCCTTTTTGTGTTTTAATACAGCCATTTTCCCTGACTGCTTTAGCTCCCTCCATGACATTGATATCAGTAGGATTGGGCGGATACCTTCAAATAATACATGCTCAACGTTGGCAGCATCTAGAACAGATACCACAAGTAACGGACGGCATCCGGCTGCCAGAATATAAAATACTTCGCCGAATGGACTGCCATCCAGATGATGAGCAGCACTGCGGTGACCGTCATAAACCTGCACACCTGCTTTTGCACGATCCGATGACGGACGGAGAGCCCCCAGGCAGCGAACAGGCCGATATAGATAAAGCTGCGCAGATAGGAAAACAGCATCGGGTAGAAGCTGCCCCTGCCTACAATTCGGAAGCAATATGCCAGTATCACGGCAAGTACAGCGATGCCGCTTGTTATGATAGTGTTCTTTTTTTGATTGGTCATAAACAGCCCCCGTTTCGCCTTCATTCGCTTTTGTTTGCCATTGGGTATACCTTTTCAAATTAAATTATAGCATAAATCCGTCTGTTTCACAAGAGCTTCCAGTATCCTATTGTAAAAACAGGGATTTGATTTTCCTGGCACCATGCCTTACAAGATTGTCCACTGGTTTGAAAATCATGAATTGTTGTGAATGCGTTGCGGAAAAAAGTGGGGGATATTATAATTATTTTAGATACGAGATTGCTTCAGATGCACAGTAGAAAGGTGTCATGTGTTGTATGATGCGCATCTTGCAGCAGGAAGAGCGAGGTATTCCGAAGAGATTGGAATAAGAAGAGAACTTGGAACTGAGAGTCCAAGAGAAAGCGAGGGCTTCATTACGTGAAACGAAACACCAGACAATTATGCTTGATGATTCTTGTTTTTGGGATTATTGCAGTAGCATATGCTTGCCGGTTTTTTGCTATGTATGACATTGGCGGAAGCAATCCAAGTTATGTACGTGCTGCATTATATCTGTTGTTGTTTGTCCTGTGGGGATATTCCCTGGATCAGCGTATCATTCAGAAGCCAGTATTGCATTGTCTGCGTCTGATGGCAGCCTTGATACTGATATGGATGATTTTTCGGACATTTAAATATGAGATCGTTACTAATCTGACGGTAGCGCGTTATCTGTGGTATCTGTATTACCTTCCCATGCTGTTTATTCCGCTCCTTGGGGTGTATGTTGCTATGTATATGGGGAAGCCTGAGTCTTACCGGCTGCCTGCGAAGAGTCAGATACTGGCAGTGATTCCTGCGCTGTTATTTCTGGCAGTGATTACAAATGACCTGCATCAACGGGTATTTGTCTTCAAAAGCGGGATTCCGGGAGTGCCTGATAACAAGGTATATTCTCATCGCCTGCTATATTTTGCGTGTCTGGGATGGATGGTTGTTTGCATGTTGTTTACCATCATTCATTTATTACGGCAAAGTCGTGTTCCGGAAATTGGCAGAAAGCGAATGATGCCATTTATCCTAGGCTGTGTCATGTTATTGTACGGATTGCTGTATCTGGTGGATTTCCCAAAGGTACGTTTTATGTTTGGCGATATGAATGTTATGTTTTGTCTGTTGTATGCATCGATTTATGAAAGCTGTATCCATTGCAGGATGATACAGTCCAATACTGGGTATGTCGGGTTATTTCAGGCAACGACACTGGTGTCCTGTATTGTTGACCAGAATGGTCGCGTGCTGCTCCGCTCTAAGACGGCAAGAGAGGACATGGTCTGTCCGCAGGATGGACAAACGATCATCAGTCCAGAGGGAATGCGTATTTCTTCAGCGCCAATCAAGATTGGTTATACTGTCTGGGGGGATAATATCCGTCAATTGACAGAACTTCGCAGCCACTTGAATGCCAATAAGGTCAAAATGGAAGAAAATAAAAAGAAACTGCACGATGCTTATTTGATAGAGAAGCAGTTACATGAGCTGGCTGAGAAGAATCGTATTTATGATGAGCTGGAAGCAAAGCATGGAAAACAGACCGACCGGATATGTGAATTACTTGCATTGTGTAAGGATGCTGATGCAGATGAACTACGGACTTATATGAAGGAAATCATGCTGATTGGTACATATATTAAGCGAAGTGCGAATCTGTATTTCCTTGGCAAGGAATACGAGATGCTGCCACAACAGGAGATTCGTCTGACTTTTGATGAAGCTGTGCGTGCGTTAAATGCAGGAGGAACAGAATGTGGGGTAGCATATCTCACAACAAGGGCGATGCGGACATCAGAAGTCGCTCGTCTGCTGGAACTGGTGAAAGATGTAGTGGGAATGACGAGAGGTGGTTTACATTCGCTTTTTCTTTCTTTGTCCGATACGGAGATGAACCTTTCTGTGGAATGTGAGGGTGATCTTTTGGAGGTGGTATCCTCGAAAGTGACAGCCTGTATGGAGGAAGGGTTATGGCTTATTCGAACACAGATTGGAGGCGGGGACAATGGGTAAATGGAAAAAGCTCCGAGTGAATGCAATTAAAGAAAGCTTTGATCAGCTTCCGACAGCAGTATGCTTCTTTGACAATCTTGGAGGAATTGTGCTTTGCAATCGGCAGATGTATCGTCTGAGTCAATATCTGTTCCAAAGTGATATGCAATATCTTGGTGAGGTGAAGATTGCGCTTGCCTCACCACCGGATGGCGTGGTAAGGCTTTCGGATATGGAGGATACGTATCGTTTCCCGGATAAGACGGTATGGCAATTTGAATGGACGAAAGTAACAGACCGGTATGGAGAAGTCTATACCCAGCTTACAGCTGCTGATATTACAGAATTACATCGGGCACTGGTGCAGCTTGCAGATGATAATAGGAAGCTTGACGAAGATGCAAAGAAGCTTCGTGAACTTTCTGAAAATGTTGAGGCGGTTGCCAAGGAGAAGGAACTTTTGGCTGCAAAATCTGCGATGCACGATAGTCTGGCTGCCAGCATTACGGTAACAAAGCAGTATCTTGCCGGAGATCTAGGTGAGGTGGATGCAGGAATGGTGCTTCAGGAATGGGAAAAAAGTATTGCCTTTCGGGAAGCGGCTCTTTTGTCCGCAAAGGAAAAACTGTTTCACGATGCAAAGAGTAGTGGTGTGATGGTACAGATGAAGGGAGAAGAGCCTAAGGGAAGTGCGGCAGATTTGATGTATGTTGCGATGCAAGTCTGCCTGAATAATGCAATCCAGTATGCACAGGCAACGGAACTTGAGATAAATATTTGGAACAATGCAGATAATTATACGGTGATGATAGGGAATAATGGCAAGCAGCCGGAGCAAACGATTATGGAAGGCGGAGGTCTTACCAATTTGCGTCATCGGATAGAGGCAGCGGGAGGTACGATGAATGTACAGAGTTTGCCAAAGTTTTCTTTGATAATAGATATACCAAAGAATTAGCTCTTAGAAAGGGGATGAAGAGCTGTGAAAAAGATACTAATTGTTGAGGATCAGGCACTTGTCCGTATGTATTTGTGTTCTAGTGTGGAAAAAAGTGGTGAATGTGAAGTGGCAGGTGTATTAACGCGTGCAGATGCAGCACTTGCTCGATGTAGTGAGGGGCATATCGATTTGATTTTGATGGATATTTGCACGGAAAATGACTCCGATGGCCTGACAGCAGCAGAAGAAATCAAGAAGTTCTACCCTCGGATTAAAATTGTGATGGTCACCTCAATGTTAGAAGGACGCTTCTTAGACCGGGCAAGAAGAATAGGAGCGGACAGTTTCTGGTACAAGGATTCTCCTTCCAGTGATCTGATTGGCGTGATCGAAGGTACCCTTCAGGGCAAGCAGTTTTGGCCAGACAGTGTGCCAACGGTACAGCTTGGAAATGTGCTTTCTTGTAATTTGTCGGATCAAGAGATGGAAACCCTGCGTTTGTTGTGTGAGGGCAAGACGAATGCAGAGATCGCAGCCAGTCTTCATGTGGCAGAATCATCTGTGCGGACGTATATTAACCGTATGCTGGAGAAGACCGGATATCCGAACCGCAATCGTCTGATGGTGGCAGCAGTCAGTAAGCGTCTGGTTGTGCCTGGTAATCAGTTTGATACAAAAAAATGAAGTAAACTACATATAATGACAAAAAGGCATTAACATAGGTTAGTGTCTTTTTTTGACGATTCAGAACATTTGCTACAGGGGAGTGCCTTGTCTAGCATGTGGAAATGTTGGAAAATTCTGTAAATTTTAGGCACATTAATAAATTTGTCCACACTTTTGAGGACAGACAAAACCGTATTTCATTGCTAAAATAATACCAAGAAATAAGATGTCACACACACATCGGATATATCGCTAAAGAAAGGGGGATGTTCGATGCGAAAAATAGTGGTGGATATGCAGAATTTTCTGTTTGCCGACTCCGTAGCGACTGCCTTCAGAAGTTCGGACTATGATATTGATGTGATCCGTACAGAGTCTCCAAAAGATACCTTGGAATTATGTCAAGTGTACAAACCGTATGTGCTTATGATGGAAGTAACCAGTTATACTCCTTGGAAACTCAGTGAGAGGCTGAAGCTCCGGGATAAGGTAAAGGCAGTGTGTCCCGGTTGTAAAATTGCCCTTATCGTAGATTCTAATACTGAAAAACAGGTAGCAAAGGACATTCGGGATGCAAAGAAAAATGGCCGTATCGACCAGTTTTTCTACGGATCGATGACTGCCGAATATCTGCTGGATCAGATTTATGCGATGTAAGAAGGCCAATTTATTTGAGGCAAGGAAAACGTATTTACAAGGAGAAAGAGGATATGAAACAGTTCCCGTTACGATTAGGTGTGATGTTACTGCTTGTCAGTTTCGTGTGTGGATGTGGACTGAAAACAAGGAAAACGAATTCAGATCCAGATGGCAGCAAGCATCAGAATGGTCAGCTTGTTACGATACCAGGTGATAATAAAATAGCAGATGACGATAAGGCAGAAGCGGAAGCATCGGAACTTTCGATATTGCAAAAGCAGATTGGGCAGAACAGTTGTGGAGCGGGAGTGGCTCTCCTGGGATATGTAGACAGTGAACTGAGTATGACAGATTTATCCATTTATCTGGAGGCAAATGCATTCATAGAGACCTATCCATTCTTGTCCGATGCGGCTTATTTTATGACAGAGGGTCAGGAACTGTATGCAATCGTACCGCCGAATGATAAGGGAAGGATTACGATATATGCTTCTGAAATAACAGAAGAAGGGGAATACATAGATGAGAAAAGCACCCCGTTGTTTCAAGGAAAGCCGGGAGAAGTTCTTGTACTACGCTGTAACTTCAGCGAGATTTATTCCAATGTACTGATTTCTGTTACGGATGGTGGTAGCGCTATGGAATTCCGCCCGTCGATTTCTTTGAAAGATGGGCATTTGACAGAGCTGGAAGGTGTTTATGATTTTACCGAATATGAGGATTTCTCAGATGGTCAATCGATAGAGATTGCGTTAGAAATCCTGCAGGAGATCGATGAGGTCAGGCAAGGACTGGAACAAGGCATGAGCCTTATGTATATAGGTGATACAGACGAGATCGATGGAGGATGTTGTATGCTGTTCGCACTGGGAACTGATAGTGACGAGCAGTTTGTACAGGAACAGCTTTATGGTGTCTGTGATAATCAGGTTTACGCTTATGATGTCATGGGGGATGCATGGAATATCATATATTAAAGTATTATTTTTTGTGATCTGCCGGTAGAAACCGGACAACATAGAGAGGATCATTTTTTAGGAAAGGAGCAATTATTATGGGACTTATTAAAGCAGGTATGGGTGCTGTCGGTGGCACTCTCGCTGATCAATGGAAAGAGTTTTTTTACTGTGAATCTATGCCAAAGGAGGTACTTGTTACTAAAGGGCAGAAACGTGTTACGGGACGTTCTTCAAACACAAAAGGGAATGACAATATTATTTCAAACGGTTCAGGTATTGCCGTAGCAGATGGACAGTGTATGATCATCGTGGAACAGGGGAAGGTCGTAGAAGTCTGCGCTGAGCCAGGTGAATTCACTTACGACACATCAAGTGAACCATCTATTTTTGCGGGAAATCTTGGCGAAAGTATCAAAGAGACATTCAAGACTGTAGGAAAACGTTTTACTTATGGTGGAGATACTGGAAAAGACCAGAGAGTTTACTATTTCAATACAAAGGAAATTCTGGAGAACCGTTTTGGTACACCGAATCCGGTTCCATTCCGCGTAGTAGATTCGAAGATTGGACTTGATATTGATGTATCTATTCGTTGTTCTGGTGTATATTCTTACAAAATTGCCGATCCGCTGTTATTCTACTCCAATGTTTGCGGAAACGTAGAACAGGAATATTCACGTGAGGAATTAGACGCGACTCTTAAAACAGAGTTTATCTCCGCTTTGCAGCCTGCATTTGGACATTTGTCTGAATTGGAAATTCGCCCAAACCAGATCGTAACTCATAATACCGATCTTGAAAATGCAATGAATACTGCACTTTCAGAAAAATGGGGCGCACTTCGAGGATTACAGGTTGTAAGTATTGCACTTGGCTCTGTAACTCTTCCGGATGAAGATGCAGAACTCATTAAACAGGCACAGCGTACAGCAATTATGCGTGATCCTACTATGGCGGCAGCAACACTGGTTGGTGCACAGGCAGATGCAATGAAGACAGCAGCAGGCAATCAGGCTGGTGCTATGACTGGCTTCATGGGCATGGGTATGGCAATGAATCAAGGTGGCGGTATGAACGCACAGAATTTATTTGCTATGGGACAGCAACAGCAGGAGCAGCAGGCACAGCAAATGGCAGCGCAGCAGGCAGCACAGCAGCAGATGGCAGCGCAGCAGGCGGCTCAGGCAGCCCCGGCAGCAGATGGATGGAAATGTACTTGCGGTGCAGTGGTAAATGGAAACTTCTGTCCGAATTGTGGATCAAAGAAGCCAGAACCTCAGCCGGCGCCAGGTGCATGGAAGTGTAAATGTGGTGCTACAGCGACCGGAAAGTTCTGTCCAGAATGTGGATCACCGAAACCAGTAGAGGAAGATGGATGGACCTGTTCTTGTGGTACTGTAAATAAGGGTAAGTTCTGTCAGAATTGCGGTTCCAAGAAACCGGAAGGTGCACCGCTTTATCGTTGTGATAAATGTGGATGGGAACCGGAAGATCCAGCACACCCACCAAAATTCTGCCCAGAATGTGGCGACCTCTTTGACGAAAACGACAGACAGTAATTCGAGAGAGAGGAGGGAGTGTTATGTATAGACTACCATCAGAAAGAGAGGAGCATAAGGCCACAATCGGTGCTTTGATTTTAAGTATTATCATTATTATTGCCGGAATCGGTGGCATGATATATACGAAGAAAGTAAGCTGGGAGTATAAGAATTCCACCGATGTCCGAACAATTGATGCACTCGTTTACAATTGTGCTCAAACGAATGAAAAAGACGATAACGGAAATCGAAAAGAAGAATATAAGGTAAGCTTTACTTATGAAATCGATGGAACAACATATGACGATTTTAAAACTTACTCTGAGAAAAAAAGAGAAGGAGATACTGTGCGGATTGTAGTTTACCGGGATTCAAAGGGAAGATACAAATTGGAACCAGGGCCAACTCCGTTTTACTTTCTTGCATTTGCTGCAATGATTCCGCTAGGTCTCATTGGTTTTGTCGCACAAAGTAAAGATCTTATCAAGTATCACCGGGAAGAAAAAGAGGGGAGAAGATTGTAAGTATTGGAAGGGAGAAGGGAAATGATGAAAAAACGTCAGATACAAGCAGTTTAACACTAGCAAATCAAGAAAATGATACGTCGATTGATATTGTATTGTTCCATGAGAATTCGAAAAGTTCTACAGTGGTACGTGAGGCTGAGGACTACGGAGAAGATCACAGTGGTTTCGAACATATCACGATTGGGGATTACAAAGGCTCTAAGGTATTTAGAAGCTGGGGAAAAGAGGATTCCATTCGTGAGTGTGAGATCCGATTAGTGCTTACGGAACCATCTGATAAAAATATGGTTTATGCAGTGAAAGTAAATTTCACAAAGGGTCTCGAGTGTGAAGATTTAGATGTGAAGGAATTTGTTGATAGTGAGGATTTTATGCATTTCCTGAGTTCTTTTAAGGTAACGTTAGAGGATTCCGAGGAAGAAACAAAGTAGTAAAAGAAAAGATAGGAAGGAGGGGGTTGCGTGAAGGTACTTTCAGATAAAGCACAAAATAAGGTGATATGTGTATTCTTACTGATTGGTTCGATTTGGCTTGTTGTATATGGAATTACTCATATTTTTTTCAGTATAGAATATAAACTATCTTCCGATGTTCGTCAGGTAACCGCCGTTGTAAAAGATTATCAGATAAGTGTTATGACCGATGAAAAGGGCGATGAAGTTGTAAAGTATCACGCAATTCTGTCCTTTGAAGTGGATGGAAAAACTTATACAGGAAAAGATGTATTTTCCAGAGATATATCCCGGGGGGATGAAGTGACAGAGAAGGCTTACCGGGCTTTGAATGGAGAATACAAGCTTTACACAGGCGATATAGGTGATAACATTACCTCCGTTATGATGATCCCGGCGGGAATCATTATCTCCATATTCCTGATCTATGAAATATTTGGTAAGAGCAAAGAGAAGGAACAATAGGTCAACCAGATAGAATGATAGATGAGGAGGGATAAATATGGGATTGTCAGAGGCGATGCTGTTTGCGTTTGCAGCTACCATAATCTGTGCGTTTGCCATTGCTGAGAAAATCATTGACATAGACTTTGAACAGTTTATGCCAAAGAATTTGAAAAAAGCAAAAATGAAAAGAATTCTTGCAAAGCGTGAAACACCGTTGCAAGGGGCAAGGCTTCAGAAGGACATCAAGGATTCCTTTGAAAATGTATTACTTCCACTTGGAAAAGCAGATAAGGGTTATCTTCCAAAGAGAATGGATCTTACATTTCGCAGAAAGATGGTTCATCAGGTGGAACTGCTGGGAAAGCGTAAGCTTTGCCGAGATATCCAGGTGACGGACGTTGTACCACTTCCAAAAAATAATTTCAAAAGATGGAATGATGACGGACGGGAGTGGAGGGAGTCTATCCTGCAATGTAGTTCTTTGGAACGTCTTATTTCTCCTCAAGCTGGTAAGACAGTGCATCAGATCTATCGGAAAAACAGTTACCTTCGGATTCTTCAGTCAAGGCATATCCGTCATTCTGACCGTCAGGGTAAGAACAAGGAATTTTATTCCGATAAAGGGACGATCCTCTGTCCATCCTGTGGAGCTGAGGTGGAACTGAGCAGTCAGCAAGTCATCTGTCCATATTGTGGCGGTGTGATACAAAGTGAATTCTACGACTGGCAGACAGAGGCATTCGAAATTTATGAGAAAATGGGTGCGAACATGCAATATGGATTGTTATTGCTAGCTTACTCGGGCATCATGTTCCTGTGTCTGACCTTATGCCTTTACCTGATTAAAGACACGGATATTTCTCTTACCATAGGTGTAATTGCTACACTGCTTATACTTCTGGGAATTGCGAAAATTATCCAATCCAAGGAAGAAAAACAGGAAAAGCTGCCAAAGGAAATCGTAAGATACTCGGAAAATTATCTGAGATCCTGCATCAATGAGGCACTTTATAAAGATGTAAACAAGCCCGATCTGATGGATTATGGAATCGGATCGATCATACTTAAAAATGTTGTAAATACAGACAAAACAACAGAAATTACCGCTACGGCATATGGAAGTGAAACCTACCTGCCTGAGAGCGGAAAACCGTATACAAAGAAAACAAAAACGACACTCGTTTTGCAGAGGGCGAGATATCCAGAAAGAAGGAAGACGGACGGAGCATTTTTCAAGGAAAAAGATTGCCCATCCTGTGGAGCCAATTTCATACCAGATGAACACAATTGTTGTTCCTTCTGTGGTTATAGCTTCCAGGTAGACAATGCCAAATGGGTCGTGAAAGCAACAGGAGAATCATAAACGAGAAAAGAAGATAACCGGGATTCTGGTATTGGTTGAAAGGAGAATGAATTATGGCAAACAAATGTGCAATCTGTGGAGCAGAAATTAACTTAATCCAGACTCAGAAACTGGCAGATGGAAATTGCATTTGCCGAAAGAATTGTAGAAGTAAGGGTATGAAAGCATTTGACTATGTGCATGCAAATCTTCCAAGTGTTCAGTCACATTTGGAACAGGTAGAACGTGGAACAAAGCTTTGGGAGTACTTCTTTGAACCTCGTCTGAAAACAAAGAATAAGGCGCAGAAACTGAAACGATTCGGTGTGCATCTTTACGTAGCAGAGGATATCGGTTTGGTGGCATTTACCCAGGTGGATTATAAATTCTGGATATTCGGAAAGAGTACCAGAGCCTGTGTATATCGGATTGCAGATCTGCGTGCTTATGAATTCGAAAAAGAAGAAGTAAGAAATGGCGATAAGACAGAGAAAAAAGAAGTAGCACATCTTGCATTTATTAATACTCCGGGACTTTATGATGTATTGCTTCCGATGAATAATTGTCTGGATTTTGAAAAACTGAAAAAATATTTTGATAGTCTGTTTGGAATCCAGAAAACACTGGGCAATGCAATGAATAACTGGAAGAAACAGATGGATGCAGTGAAGGATATTTCAGTTGGATTCAATGCAGCGGTACGAGGAGATGCAGATATGGCAGAAAAGGCAGAGCAGGCAATGAACTCTCTGGATGCTGCAATCTACGGAGATCGTACAGAATGGATTCGGAGAGCGGATGAAGCACTTGCAGAATTTGATCGGCAGGCTCATTAAGAATAAGATTAAGAATAAGGGAGGAGGGTTTTCATGGCAAACTTGCAAGAATATAAATGTCCTTGTTGTGGTGGTGCGATAGCCTTTGACAGTACAATTCAGAAGATGAAGTGTCCATATTGTGACACCGAGTTCGAAATGGATGCACTGAAGGGGTATGACGACGAACTACAGGAAGAACAGGCAGATAGTATGAAGTGGGAAACCAATGCCGGTGGAGAATGGCAGGAAGGTGAAACTGAAGGATTACGTACTTATGTATGTAAGTCTTGTGGAGGAGAGATTGTGGGAGATGCTAATATGGCAGCGACCTCTTGTCCATTCTGTGACAATCCGATTGTCATGATGGGACAGCTCTCAGGAGTATTAAAGCCGGATTTGGTAATACCGTTTAAGTTGGACAAAAAAGCGGCAAAAGAAGGATTGATGAAGCATTTAACCGGAAAGCGTCTTTTGCCGAAGATCTTCAAGGATCAGAATCATATTGATGAGATCAAAGGAGTCTATGTTCCATTCTGGCTTTTTGATACCGATGTAGATGCCAATGTGCGTTACCGGGCAACCAAGATCCGTGTATGGAGTGACAGCGATTACGATTATACGGAAACCAGCTACTTTATGGTACATAGAGGCGGTAACGTTGGCTTTGAAAATGTTCCCGTAGACGGTTCGTCTAAAATGGTGGATGATCTGATGGAATCCATTGAACCATACAACTGTGCGGAAGCAGTGGATTTCCAGACTGCTTACCTTGCCGGATATTTGGCAGATAAATATGATGTGACAGCGGAAGAGAGTATCGAACGGGCGAATGCACGTGTGAAGCGCTCAACTGAGGAGGCTTTTGCTGAAACCGTTCAGGGATACAACAGTGTCACAGCAGAAAATAGTAGTGTACAGTTTCATAATGGAAAAGCGAAGTATGCATTATATCCAGTATGGCTTTTGAATACGACATGGAATGGAAACAAATACACATTTGCAATGAATGGACAGACCGGAAAATTCGTCGGAGATCTGCCGGTAGATAAAGCAGCAGCAACTCGCTGGACTGCAATTCTGGCGGTAGCATTCACAGCAGTAACCTATGGTGCGGCGACACTTCTGCACTTTATTGGACTATTTTAGGGGGGGGTGACGGAATGAAAAAGAAAATGAAAATGATATCGTTTTTACTTATCCTCATCCTTTGTCTTGGTATGACAATCCCGGCATATGCAGAGGATTCCGAAGGCTTTGCGGATGAATATTACCGGGTGCAGGATCAGGCTGATCTTATGACTGACAGCGAGGAAAGTGAATTGCTCGATGTCCTGGATGAAATCAGTATCCGACAGAAGATGGACGTAATCGTCATGACAACGGATACACTCGAAGGATTAACAGTTGAGGAATTTGCAGATGACATGTACGACTACTGCGAATATGGATATGGAGCGGATAAAGATGGTGTGCTGTTATTGATCAGTACAGAAGATAACGATGTTTATATATCAACCTGTGGTTATGGTATCACTGCTTTTACCGATGCGGGCATTAAGTATATTCCAAAACAGATGATGGATGATCTGAAATCGCAGGATTATTTTTCCGCATGTATGACATTTGCTGAACTTTGTGATGATTTCATTACACAGGCACGAAATGGAAGCCCGTATACAGCAAGGACACTTCCAAAAGATGCATTACCATTCTATTGGATCTTTATTTCCATTGGTGTTGGTGTGATTTTGGCATTCATTATTGTTGGAAGAATGAAGGCACAGTTGAAGACCGTTCGCTTCCAGGCGGCAGCAGGAAATTATGTGAAAGATGGAAGTATGAATGTCACAGAAAGCAGAGATTTGTTCTTGTACCATACGGTAACAAAGACTGCAAAAGAAAAGAGTTCTTCAGGCAGCAGCACCCACACATCATCTTCTGGTAGAACGCATGGTGGTGGAGGTACGAAATTCTAGGAAGGGGGTGACAGATGCTTTTGGTATGATTTCTAGTATCTGTTTTTGTTTGCTATGATATATTTTGCTCTGGGAAACCCGCTTTCTATTCTTGGGTGTGGGTATATAGTTTCTGGACAACTCTATTATACCATATCCAGTGATGGGGTATTTCATTTTTAGTAACAAAAAATGCCGTGTTTATGCGGCTTGTGGCGTTTCGCAAACGCCTAGATAATAAGTAATTGAAAGGAGAGAAGATTATGAGAAAAAAGTTGAATTTGTTATTTGGACTAGTGCTTATCATCAGTATGATAGTATTGACTGGTTGTGGAGGCTCCGGAGAAACAGGAGAAAAGAACCCGTATGAAGGGAAATGGGTAGCGGTGTCCGCTCAGATGATGGGAATGTCCGTCAGTATAGATGAAGTTTTCGGAGGAGATTTTGAATTTGAAGTGAAAAATGGCGGAAAAGTTTCCTTTTCAGCTGGAGACACTACAGGGAATGGAAAATGGTCTGTCGAAGATGATCAGTTTATCTTGAGCATTGAAGGAGAAGAAATAGTGGGAATCATCGGAAAAGATATTATTTCTTTTGATAATATGCTCGAGATGGGAGTAAAGGTGATTTTTGCAAAGGATGGAACGGATGCAATGGATCCGGCACTCTATCTGACAGAGGAGGAAAATGCAGTCATAGGTGAGTGGGCTGCAGAAAGTGTGGAAGAACTTTTAGGAGACGGACCTCAGACTTCTATGGAAGGAGTAGACAACATCAATGATGCACTGCGTCTTGATTTCAAAAGTGACCGTAATGTAACAGTTATTTATAAAGGGGAGGAGATTGGGACTTTCCCATGGTCAGTTGCACTGGGATATTGTTCGATTGAATCAGAAAATCCATCTCTTACAGTGATGATAAATGACGATGGTACTTTGAAAGTAGACTACAGTGATGATGATGACTACTACACATTCCACTGTGTAAAAAGTGACAGTGAATAACTGAAAAGGATGTGGAAATCATGAAAGGAGGGAAGACGCCATGAAAAAGAAACTGTGGTGTGTGCTGTGTATCATGATATGCATGATGATGATAGCGGCATGTGGACAAAAAAAGAATCCGGAGAAGAAAAAATCGGAAAAAGCAGAGCAGGAAGAAACAGAATTTAAAGACAGAGAAAGTCTTAAATTAAGTTTATTTACAGTGTATTATCCGAAGGCATGGAACTACGATAAAGAGAATATGAAGAAAGATGAAGAATATTCTTACGTTAGATTTTTTGATGGAGATACAGCAGATGGATCCGAGAATGTCATTTCTATAGAAGCGACCAAGGAGGATTCATATACATATCGAAAGAGTTTAATTGCCTTTGGAGTGGATTTAGAGGCATATGCTGAAGGGAAAATGGACACTGTAACAATAGGAAATGCAGAATATACAGCAATGCCGGAAAGTAATTCCATAGAAAAAACGTATATGTATCGTTATGAACAGTCTGGCACATCCTATGATATCAGAGTAAAAGGACAGGAAATAGATGATTCTGACAAAGAATTGCTGGAAGGAATTGTGCTGAAATTAGAGGATGAAGGAAATAAAGACGCACCATGGCCATGGGAGGGAGAGCCTCTTGAACCTGTATTGGCAGAGCAGATGGTAGGTTCTTATACAATCGTTCCGGAATATATCCCATTTAAAGAAGCACAGGGCGTTATGCAGATTATGGATCATCAGTTTGTAAAACAGGGCAATCAGGTATTCCATCTGCTGGAGAATAAACTGGATACTTATGAATATTCAGAAAGTGGACTTGAATTCGTTTCTTCGATGGAATTAGACGATGATTTTGAATATTTGTCTGGGGACAGCAGTGGAATGTTATATCTTTCACCGGGAATCGGAGATGTAATTGGCGTAAAAGATGGGAAAAAAGCACTTCAGACAACAGTAGACGGAGATCTGAATATGCATCCATCCGGAGAATGGGGAATCAGTTTCTGGGTGAACAGTGATACTCAGAAGATTGCGAATCAAGGCGGTAACCTGACGGCAGAACCGTGGATACTGACCGGATTAAATAACGATGAAGAACGCAAGGGACTGTTTTCCATGATAGATGACGTACAGATCACGAATAGTCATATTATGGTTGCCGGATCCATGGCTGCGGAAGATGAAGGCACAAAAATTGTTGTTTATGATTATGATGGTAATCAGCTTTTGAAATTAGGTGGAGAAGATATCAGTTCTCCGGACAAGCTCGGTTCCATTACGGGCATGGCGGAAACAGAAAATGGTTTTGTGGCTGCAGATGGAAATATGCGCGAAATACAATTTTGGGCAAAAGATGGAACGCACGTAGGTGCAATTTCTACAGAGGACATATTTGGTGTCAGTTATCCATGGCTGGAAGATATGCAGCTTTTAGATGACGGCTCTCTGTTAATTATGCTGACACAGGAACGAGACGATGGATCAGCAAATGAATTGATGTTTTTCAGATTGACAGGATTTTAATTGAAAAAATAAAAATCGCTTGCCGGCAGAAATTTATCTGCCGGCAAGTGATTTTTCTGTTTCCTGTTTCCAATATAAAGGTAGAATTTTATCACATCAGTGAATCAATTTTCATATTTATCGTATACAGATATATACAACATAAATGGCATAGAGGATCAACATCAGGAGCCCCTCCTAGTATTTTCAGCAAGAGCAGGCTAGAAGGCTGCAGTTGATCTTTAATGAAAACCAGGGATTTCTGCCCCTTTGCATTTTCCGATTACTTTTCCAAAGATTTTAAAAGAATCAGATTCATAAATCTGGATTGGATGATACTTTTCATTTAATGAAACAAGGTAAACTCCATCCGGACCGTCATGTAGTTCTTTGATATAGGTATTGCCATTAAGATAGAAGATACCGATTTCACCGTTGGAGATACTGTCTTGTTTTCATAGCGACATGAATTCATTTTATGCAAGTGTGGAAATGCTGCATCACCTGGAATTTGCCGGAATGCCTCTTGCAGTTGGTGGTGATCCGGAAGCCCGGCATGGAATTGTGCTGACAGCAAATTATATTGCGAAGTGAAAAGGTGTAAAGACCGGAATGGCATTATGGCAGGCAAAACAGATTTGTCCAGAAATCATATTTGTACCACCACGGATGGACTTGTATTTACGATTTTCGCAGATGGCAAGAGAAATCTATTCGGAGTATACGGACAAGATCGAGCCATATGGGATTGATGAAGCCTGGCTGGATGTATCAGACAGCAGAAATCTGAAAGGAAGCGGAATAACGATTGCAAGAGAAATCAGCCATCGGATTAAATACGAACTGGGTGTAACGGTAAGTATTGGAATTTCCTGGAATAAGATTTATGCGAAACTTGGTTCAGATTACAAAAAGCCAGATGCGATTACAGAGTTTAACCGGGAGAATTATAAAAGTATGATTTGGCAGCTTCCTGCATCGGATCTGCTTTATGTTGGAAGACAGACTCGGAAGAAACTTTAGAAGCTGGGTATTCGAACCATTGGGGAACTTGCAGAAAGTGATGAAGCAATGTTAGAAAGCCATTTGTTTTATGAAGTGGATAAATGGTTTATGGAGAGAAAAACAGCATAAGGAGAGAGTGGTATAGATGATATTATTTGGATTATTAACCGGTAGGGATAGTCACTTTCCCTTTATATTCCTGCCGGTTTTACATAAGAAGATGGATTCCGGTCAGCAAAGGCAACTCATACAATGCTTTTTGGACATCTTCCCATAATTCACTCATCAAAATTATTCACAGAATTATACGTTATTTCTGCACTGGAAAAATGGGAGAAAACGTTCCAAAACATTCCAAAATGCAAATTCCGTAATAAGTTATACGGAATTTCAATTTGACACTAAGCATCATTAGTATACTTAGGTTGAATGGTGTGAATAATTATACAAAGAAAAGGCATAATATCCGAAAATATACAAAGTATCCTGCTGTTATAGATGCTGTCATAGACCTAAATGTGAATTTGTATTGCCTCGTATTACCTTATGTTAGATCAGTTACATAGTGTTAATGAAATACTGCTTAAAACCATGTAATATCAATATACTTAGCTGCCATAAAGAAATTTACTTTATGTGCAAAAATACTTCTACTTAGATGTCGCGAAATCAAAAGAAATGTACCTATATTGTTTTAAAATCAAAAGAAATTCAATAAAGATGAAAAGAAAAAAAGTTATTGTGCAAAAAAGGTGAACGAAAAAGAAATTCAGCAAAAGTGACGATAAAACACGAACTTAAACTCAGTATAAATGAATAGATATTTGTACCGGATAATAAAAAAGCCGGGGGAGCATATATTTCCTGCTCTGGTTGTGTAAAAAAGATTGATGGATATGAACATACAGTTGTTATGGAAGATAAGACAGTTATCCCAATTGAACAGATAAGTGATATAGAGGGAGAAATGTTTGGAGATATGTTTTAGTAACGCGAGGAGAAGATAAATGAAAACCTTGAACGATTACATGGCAATGTCCTACCGTATGGAAATTGTAGAAGACAAAGAAGAGGGAGGATTTGTAGTTTTTTATCCAGATTTGCCAGGCTGTATTACTTGTGGCGAAACAATAGAAAGTGCAGTAGAAAATGCACAGGATGCAAAAAAGGCGTGGCTTGAAGCTGCGTTGGAAGAGGGGATAGAAATTCATGAGCCAGTTAGCTTGGGAGGGGTGTGATGTATATATTTCAAGATATTAAAATTTGCGAACAACTTCCTAAACGCTTACCGAAAGGAAGGACTTTGACATCACATTAAAAAGCACCTTGTAGGTGCTTTTTCGTACGTGGGAAGATTATTTTATTGTTGACAAAGCCGAACGGCTTATTTTATATTTAAATCACAGGAATAAAGCCGAACGGCTTAAAAAATCAAATTGAAAACAAAATAAAGCCGAACGGCTAATTTTATGGAGACAATATGAAAATTATAGATTCGATAACATTAGGAGCAACTATAAGGGCAAGAAGAAAAGAATTAGGTTATACGCAGAGTGATTTGGCAGAATTTACTGGATTCAGTATTAGTTTTATTTCTGACTTAGAAAGAGGGAAGAAGACGGCAGAGATTGGAAAAGCTTTACAGTTAATTCAACTGTTAGGAATGGATATAAAAATAGAAAAGAGGGGATCAGATGAGTAGAATATTATCTGTTTATATTGAGAAAAATGGAAAACAGGAATATGTAGGTAAGATTGTTGGGGATTCTTCAGTAGATGCTTGTTTTTCTTATGATGATAGTTATATAGAAAAGAATGGAAAACCAATTTCTATTAGCTTACCTTTAGAAGAGAAAGCCTTTGATGAAAAAAGGACAAGATATTTTTTTGAAGGTCTTTTGCCGGAAGGGTTCACAAGAAAATGTGTTGCAGATTGGATGCAAAAAGATGTGAATGATTATCTTTCAATTTTGGCTGGACTTGGCAATGAGTGTCTTGGTGCAATTCAGATTCTTGATGAAAATAGTGAGAAAATAGTACCGGATTATCGAAGACTAACTGAACGTGAGGTTGAGATACTGGCAAAAGAAGGAGCGTCGGAAAGTGCAGAGATTGTGACAAAATCGCATTTGTCTTTAACTGGAGCATCGGGAAAAGTGGGTTTGTATTATGATAAGGCTGATTCTCAATGGTATCTTCCTTTAGGATCTATGCCGAGTACACATATTGTGAAACAAAGTCATGTACGTTTGGAAAAAATTGTTGTAAATGAGCAACTGTGTCTTTTGACGGCAAGTAATTTAGGGATAAAAGTACCAAATAGTTTTATTATAAATAGCCAGAAGATGCAGGGAGAAAATATTTTATTTGCAACAGAACGGTATGATAGAAAATTTAAAAAAGAAAATTATATGTTAAAAGATCTTCAGATCCCATTTAGGTTGCACCAGGAAGATTTTGCGCAGGCAATGGGAATTTCATCTTCAATGAAATATGAAAAAAAAGGTGATCATTATCTAAAGAAAATGTTTGAAGTGATTAGAAAATGTTCTTCAAATCCATTAGAAGATCAGAAAAAATTGTGGGATATTTGTATCTTTAATTATCTAATTGGAAATACAGATAATCATATAAAAAATGTATCGTTGCTTTATGCAGAGAATTTGAATGACATTCGTCTTGCGCCGGCATATGACATGGTCAGCACAATGATTTATGAGAGTAGCACAGAAAATATGTCTTTAGGAATTGGTGGGATTTATGATATACGAAAAATTACAAAAGAATCTTTTGAGGATGAAGCGGCAGCTATCGGGTTGGGTAAAAAGTTTGCAATGCAGAGAATTGACGAAATGAGAGAAGGCGTCCAAGATGCGTTAAATGAGGCAACAGAAAGTTTGGCAGCAGAAGGATTTGATTCTGCAGAAGAAGTAAAAGAAAGAATTATGCAAAGAGGAGGAATTCATTATTTGTAATATTTGCGGGGAATAGTATTCCCAAAAGGATAGATGATAGACGGCTAAAAGAGACGAGCAAAAGCAAATAAAGTGAATGGGTTACTAAAATATGAAAAATGAAACTTAATGAAATAAAATCGAGGAGAATAATATATGCAAAGTGATATGTTAGCAAAATGTATAGCAATTTCGCGATCTCATTTTTTGAATGTTCCTTATAAAGATTTAACAATTGATCAAATATATGGAGTAGATGGCATTGGAAATAAAGCATCAAGAATTTGTCATTATTGTTCTGTAGATGTACTCAAAAATATTTTAGAAAACGAAAGTTTGCGATTTAGTGACGTGCGTTTTTTAAATGATTCTACAGAATTTATTGAAATTATTCCCTTAGTGAAATATGTTGCACAGCATGAAGAATACGCATCAGAGTTTATAGATATGATTCTTAATGAAAGTCTTATAAAAGAATTAGAATCTTATAGACAACCATATATAGGAAAAGAAAAAAATACGCAAAATTATGCGGAAAAAGTCTATAGAACATATACGTGTTCTTTTTCAACGAACAAAGATTCACTTACTATGTGGAATTATTATGCAACATCTGGAAGTGGTGTTAATCTTATTTTTGATTTTGCATGGAATTTGTTTGAGGGCAGCGATATCTCGGAAGTAAATAATAGTAGTCATTTGGAAAATGATATTACTATTTGCCGAGGACTGGTTTTATATCAAAGAATGGATAAACAAAAGTGTATTAAAGCTCTTCTAGATAATTTATATGAAGTATATTTACAAGAAGATACCATTGAAAAATGCCAGAGTCATATTCAATGGGCATTCAAAGAGGCGATTAATAATATGAGATGTTTTTTCAAAAATGATTCTTTTTCATGTGAAAATGAGTATAGGGTTATATTGAAAATACCAGAAGAATTATTATTGGAAGAAACTACTGGACAAGATGGAATTCTAAAAAAAGGCCAATTTAAACGTGGAAATATTTTAATACCTTATGTGGATTATAAATTTAAAAGGGATAGCTTAAAGGGAATTACGTTGAATCCTTATGTCAAAGAAAAAGAAAGTGTATTTGAATTGGGAATCAGAGAATTATCCGCATGTCCTGCTGCCTGTCTTACAGTGTTGCTGTTGACTCCGTTTGATAACAAGTTAGACACAAATGTTTTACGAGCCTTGTGAGAGCTCTTCTGAATTATTCCAAACTTTTTACAATATTTCGTGTATAGTGTTGAGATACAACGTTCTGTCAGTGGTTTATCATTGATGGAAAAGATAATAGATGTTATAAATTAGCTGGTATTCTTGGCGAGAGCTGGTCCGAAAAAACTTTAGAACAATTTATAAGGAAGGAATCATTATAGGTAGATAAAGACCGAAGTAGAGAAAAGTGATGTCTCGAGATTAAAATAAAAAGAAGGGGAGAGGTTCAGAGTCGAAGAAATTAATATCTTATATTTTTAACCATTGGTTTTTGGATTACCAGATACCATACGATGGTTGCATAGGGGAATTTACATGGTGTGAGAAATTAAAGCGTGAAATTCCTGAAAACTGGGAGTTGGTAAGGCTGGAAGATGTTACAAAACATCTGACTGACGGAGAACATGGCTCTGTTTCTGAGGACTCTAAAGGACAATATTGGCTATATGGAGCGAGTAATATTAGAGATGGCCAGGTGGTCCCATCTCCATCGGATAAACGGATTGATTATGAGGCATACCAGAGAATCCACAAACGAACTGGTACCTCAAAGGGGGATGATATACTCCTAACGACTGCTGGAACTATAGGAAATATTGCCTATCTTCAGGAAGATCTTGATTCGATCGAATTTTTACGGAGCGTTACGACGATCCGCCCAGATCCTGACAGAATATTTATATCAATATTTACTTGCAGCTACTCCGCAGATCCATGCATTAAAAAAGGCAGCGGACAAAATAGCATTGCTTTAAGTGATCTTCGTAAGATGCCAATTTTACTGCCACCACTTGAAGCGCAAAAGTTGTATTCTGATAAGTCAGTTCCGTTTTATCATAGAATTGAAATCGTTAGACGAGAAAATCAAGAGTTACAGAAGATGTATCATTTGTTGATAGACATATTAATTTTTGACTGAAATTGAAAATATTAATATAAATATTAAAGAAATATTATATACGGTTGATTTTTTTTCTGTTAAATTGATTATACTATGTAGATATGAAGCGTAAAGTAGCGGAACATTTATAAAGAGAAGGAATCAGTATGAATCAGTAACAATCACTGTTTTTACAGACATAGGAGCTGTAGGGACGGTGATTTTTGTGCATAAAAAAGAGAGAATCTTTATTATCCGAAGTATAAAGAAAGTAGAAGAAAATTATCACTCTTTTGCATTATACGTAAGAAAAGAAGGGCGTATAATAAAATATTATAAAATGATAGATTTTAAGTAGTTTTAAGAGGACAAGGTACACTTTTGTGATAAAAAAGGAATCCTTGGCAGTAGAGTAGTTGTTGAGGGGAAATCAATTATGCAACAGAAAGTGTTTCATCCTGCACAAACGGAAGCACCGTGCTTAGAACCGCTTTATATTATCTTGAAAGTGGATTTGCAGCATAAGAAGTATGACTGTGTCTATTCACAGGACCATGCAATTTATGAAGAAGTGGAAAAAACAAGATCGTATGATACATTTATCAACCGATATGTAACAAAATATGTTTATGAACCGGATCAAAGAAAGGTGAAGCAGTTTTTATCTAGTGAGAGCCTAAGAGAAAAAATGCCTGGTAGATGCATGGAAAGGCAACTTTTTTATCGCAGAGTATATGCTCATCCGTTTCATCCGTATGTTAGGGTGAAAGCAATCAAACATATCGATGAGAGGGAACATACAGTAATGATCACCTTACATCAGGAACAGAGTGTTTATCCAAGTGTCTTAAAAATGAAGCAGGAATTAGATAAAAAAGAGGAAACGATCACCAGACAGTTCTGGGATACGATTTCTTTATTAAGTACTGTTTTAGAACATAATCAGTTGAAAGAAGCAGACTATCAGGATCAGATTGGGTATTATACCAAGCAGATCTATTGCCAGTTACAGCAAGAATATCCGGAATATGGAATCACGGAGGAAGAGATTAATGTGATCGCCCAACTGGCTCCGATTCATGATATTGGAAAGATCCGTGTTCCAATAGAAATCTTAAATAAAGAAGGGAAACTTACAGAGGAAGAGTGGAGCATTATCAGAGAACATCCGCTTGTTGGTGCGGAAATGACAAAATGGTTCCCGAAGGGAAAGAAAACGGAAAAGCTGAATCAGTATAGTTATGAGATCTGCAGACATCACCATGAACGCTATGACGGATCCGGGTATCCGGATGGATTAAAGGGGGAGGAAATCCCGCTTTGTGCACAGGTGGTCGGACTTGCAGATGCCTATGATGCCCTGGTTAGTGTACGTCCTTATAAGAGAAAGATCACATCAAAAGAAGCAGTAGATATGATTTTAGACGGAGCATGCGGGGCGTTTTCAAAACAACTACTTCAATGTTTTCAAAAAGTGTCAATGAAACGAGACTGGATAGAAAAAGCAGATTGAAATCAAAAGAATAGTTCAGGCGTGGAACAAAAATGATAAAGTAGTGTGAAAAGATTTATAAGTTTGATGTATTGAAAGAACAAAAGAAGAGGGTATAATTATACTTAAACTAGAACGTTGAAAGTTCGAGTTTAGAGGTGGAAGCGTAACATGAAGAAAAGAAATGACAGACAAAAAAGTGATACAAATACCGTACAGGAGACAACTTTAGCACAAGATCTCGTACAGTTATTGTTAAAGATCGTGCTTCTTCTTCTGGTTGTATTTCTCATTTTTACTTTTCTTTATGGGATCGTAAGAATTAATGATATCTCTATGAAACCATCCATTAAGGACGGAGATCTGGTGGTATATTACCGGCTGGATCACAGATTTATATCCGGAGATGTTGCTGTTTTCGAAAAGGATGATAAAACAACGACCGGACGTGTTGTAGCTGTTGCCGGTGATACCGTTGACATTACAAAAGACGGACTTAAGATCAACGGCGCAGAGCAGATCTCACAGGATATCTATTTTGATACAACCCGGTTTAAAAACGGAGTCGATTTCCCACTTACGGTGAAAGAAGGTCAGGTCTTTGTACTTGGAGACAACAGACCAAAGGCCAGTGACAGCCGAATTTATGGATGCATTAATCTAAAAGACATCCGGGGAAAAGTCATCGCGATTATTCGGAGCAGGGGAATTTAAGTTCCACATCCGTTAATCAAATATAAAAGTATAAAAATTTCACAAGGGAGGAAGAAATCATGAGCATGAAAAAATTATCTAAAAAGATGCTCGCTGTTGTCGCAGCAGGCGCTATGACAATGGGACTGGCAATGCCAGCATTTGCAGCAGGTGCAGGCGAAGAAACAACAAAGGTGACAAAAGCTTACATCAGCAAGACTTACAACACAGAAGTTGGAAAAGCAATGGAGTTTAAGTTTACTGCCACACAGAATACAACAGACGCTGATGTGGTAAAGTCAGAGGTTGCTTGTACAATTCCAAGTATTAGTTTCATAGAAAGTGAGACGGGAACAACTAAGAAAGTTAGTAGTAGCGAGATTAAATTTGCTCCTTTTACTGAGGAAGGAAAGTATGAATATACTGTAAAAGAGAAAGAATCTAATCCGGTTATTAATGATAGTGCTAACGAAAAGCTGATCATGTCTAAAGCTGAGTACAAAATGGATGTTTACGTTGTAGAGAATCCGGTTGGAACTTTTAAGGTTGATCAAATCGTCGTAAATAAGACAAAGAATGACAAAGGTGCAGATGAAGGCGGTAAAGTAGATATCAGCGGAGACCAAACTAAGAATACATTTAATTTTGTCAACACTTATGTACAGGAAGCTGGTACAGGAACAGATCCTACAAATCCAGATCCAGACTATAAAAAAAATGGTGCATTAAAAGTATCTAAGACAATCGATGCACAGGGTGAAACTCCTAGTACAACTGATTCATTTAGCTTTACAGCAAAATTTATATTTCCAGAAGGAACTGATGCAACTACACTTGGTGGTGTAAAGGGTAACGGAAAAGATGTTACATTAACAGAAGGAGCTTATACATTTACTCTGAAACATGAAGAGAATATGAAATTCACAGGTCTTCCGGTTGGAACAAAGATCACTGTAACTGAGGCAGGAGCAGCAAACTATAAGGGTAGTGCTAGCGTTGTACTTAATGGTGGCGATGCAAAAATTGTTGCAGCAGGAAAATATCATGAAGATCTTACAGCTGTAGATGGCGATAACGATAAACTTGGACAGAACAAAAATACAGTTGATGTAACAAATACATACAACCATGTACCAACAACAGGTATTATCATGAACACACTTCCATACGTTCTGATGATCGCTCTTTGCGGCGCAGCACTCTTTGGATTTGTTGCTTTCAAACGCAGAAGATAATTAAAAAGAATTAAATGGATTTAAAAAGGGGATGCTGTGCGGCAGGGCACTGTCGCATCCCCTTTCTTAACAAGAAGGGAAGATAAGGACAAGTAGATATGAAAAGATTAGCAAAGAGCATAGTAAGCGGAATCGATCATATGGTAAATTTTATCGCACTTATGCTGATCCTTTTGCTGATGTTTTTGTCCTGTTATATGTTATGGGATTCCAATCAGGTGTTTGAGGCAGCGGATGCAAAGAACTACGAAGCCTATATGCCAAGCGAAAACCATACGAAATCATTTGAAGAATTACAGAAGATCAATCCAGATGTTTTTGGCTGGATTCGGATCAACGATACAAATGTCAATTATCCTTTGCTTCAGGCAGAGGATGATGATACGTATATGAATACGGATGCGGAAGGAAATTATTCCTTAAGTGGTTCCATTTTTTTACATTGTGCGAATGCACCGGATTTTTCAGATTTTAACAATCTGATCTATGGACACCACATGGAAAAGCATAAAATGTTTGGAGATGTGGGACTTTTTACAGAGAAGAAGTATTTTGATGAACACCCTTATGGGAATCTGTTTTTTGATGGGAAAGATCATGGAATCGAATTTTATGCATTGCTTCAGGCAGATGCTTATAATGAGCGACTCTTTAGTGTTTGCCCGGAAACATCGGAAGCAAAACAGGAGTATCTGCAGGAAATCTTGGACAATGCTTTATATAAACGAAATCTTAACGTTACAGAAGAAGACCATTTGGTTTTACTGATTACATGTACTTCAGAAATGACAAATGGAAGAAATATATTGGTAGGAAGACTTACGGAGCAGGTTTATCCTGAGAAAGAGAAACCGAAAAATGTAGGAACCGGGATCGATCAGATCCGAAAACTGGTCATATCCGTTCCGGTTCTTTTCTGGCTCATACTACTTCTTCTTATCCTATTAATACTTGACCAAATACTAAGAAAGAAGGGAAAGAAAAACGATGAACATCCTTGATTTAAAGAAAATAAATATCATAGTGCTTAGCCTGCTTCTTTTCCTGAGTATGCAGATACCGGTGTTTGCATCTGAAAATGCAGCCGAAGTAAAAATTCCTGTCGTACAGGTTGTTGAAAATGAAGCAAAAGAACAGGCAGAAGAATTTTCCTACGTTCTTACAACCAATCAAAGTGAAGCTCCGATGCCAAAAGGAAGTAAGGAGAATCAGTATTGTTGGAGCATGAAGAAAAAGGAAACGGTTGAGATTAGTATTCCAGTAACAACAAGGGGGATTTACCACTATCAGATCTATCAGACAACAGAACCAAAGGAAGCTTACGCATGTGATCAAAGTCGTTATGATGTGAGTGTGGAAGCATTTTATAATGAAGCGGATCAGTTTAAAACGGTGACTGTTGTAAAAAATCAAAAGGGTGAAAAAATCGATCAGATCACTTTTTTGAATCGCTTGAACAAAACCAATCCATCAAATCAGACAGCAAAATCTGATTCAAAAAAGAAAGTAAAGACAGGTGATAACGGAACAATCTGGGGATATGTTTTATTACTTGTCAGTTCTATGATGTGTTTTGTTATTTTATTTTACCAAAATCAGAAAAGAAGAAAGGGAGAGATTCAAGATGAAGCAGAATAGATGGAACAAATACTTGAAGATTATATGCAGCTGGCTTTTGATCCTATCTATGTGTTTCTTATCTTTGGATACAGCAATAGTATCTGCCGAGAACCGTTCTCCTGTAAATACGGAAAGTGAAATGACAGGTTCGCAAGATGAAGAAAGTACACCAGTGGAAAATGAATCATCCATGGAATCAGATCCTGAGAGTGTTTCAGAACCAAACGAGAATACCTCTACGGGGGAATCTTCCACAGATAATACAGTGTCTGATGTACCGGAAGAGATATCCGTACAGAGCTTAGAGGAATCCGTGCAGGAAATTGATGCAAAGGGAGAAGCATCTTCCACCGACAGAGTAGCGTATGTAGATCCAAAGGGGACTCCAATTAGTGGAGCACCGACTACGATCGCTTATGGAAATATTTCTGACCACAAAGATCTATCAATAGAAGGAAGACATTTTGATTTCCTTAGTGCGAAAGTAAATGGAAAAGACTGTGTGTACATCGGAGAATATAACGGAGTGCTTTATTACAGTACCGATGGTGTTATTGCAATCAAGATGGAAGACGGACAAAAGGTAACAATGACTTATCAGGAGTATTATCTTGTTACGATTCAAGAAGTACTTCCAAAAAACTGTGATCCTGGTACCATATGCACGAAAAAAGGAAGTGAAGATGTTCCGGTTGAAACGAACAAACAGATTCGTGTCAATGCCGGGGAAGACTGGGTAGTGTCTGTAACACCTGGTGCACCAAACAATAAGAAAAGATATAAGATTACATCTGTTACATCTCAAAATGGTGCAAACATAACAAAAAATGCAGGTGATGATTATGGAGCAACTTATGCCATTCGTTTTCAAAAGGATGATATTATTACGATTGCTTATGATGAAGAAGGAGTCTATCGTATAACGATTAACACCGTAGACAATAATGGATTTGAGTATATCAATATTGCGCATAGTGAAAAGAATAAATGGAAGTATTTACCAGAACAACATAAACTTGTATGGACATATACGGAAGATCAAGTGAAGTCCGATGGATCTATTGATCTTCCAAAATTCCATATAAAAAGAGGATATAGATTGGTTCATATGGTATTAAATGGAGAAACAGTAGCAGCTGCAGATAGTAACAAAGAAGTTCCGGATGGTGTGGGATCGAATCATGGTGTAAAAGGACATGCAGGTAAACTTATTGTAAATGCCCAAATAACTAATGAATATACTAAAAATAGAGGTGACGAAACAGAGTGTAGCTTTGAATACAGTTTCAATGTGCAATGTACAGACGGAGGATGTAGAGACTTAGATTTTGATTTAGCTCCGTATCAAACAGGGCAGCAGGTTTTAACCGTACGTTTAAAAACAGACAACCGTCGAAGTGGTGAAGGTATCGATGTCGTCATGTGGGATCCTGATCAGAATAAGCTGGTTCCAATGAGAGACAATGATACGGTAAATATGGATCCTGTGGGAGATGGAATAGTAACTTTAAAGAAAAGACAAGTGAGAATCTTTTTTGCAAAGCCAAAACCAGGATATCGATTTGCAGGAGTGGGTGTAGACAGTGCACAGCCGTCAGGTGGAGTTAATACTGAGGGCGGAAAATCTAGAGCTGTTGTAGATAATCTAAATAATATGAATGCTACTTCTCTTGGAAAAAAAGGAGAATTTCAAGTTTATGATGAAATTTGGGAAGCAGCTAAAAAAGCAGCAAGTAGTGCAGGGTATGAAAAATTTTTGGCATTTGCAGGAGAGAAGACAACACATAATACCGATTGGGAATTGTATGCAGGCTATTTCATGTCTACGAAAGAAAGCATCTATGTACATTACAATTCTGGTGCCGGCGAAGGTGTGCTTCCGGCAGATGCAGTTGTGAATAATATTCCGTATAATGAGGAACTTGATATTAGAACAAACAAACCAATGCAGTCTTATGGAAAAAATCCAAACACCAATGAGGGGATAAGAGGTATGGGAAGCACCTTTCTAATAGGGGAGGAATGGCCAGAACCAACCTGTGAGGGATATGAATTCCTTGGCTGGAAGCTACGTCTGACTCCATGGTTTGGAGCTCCACAATATAGTGAAAAGTTATATCAACATAATGAAGTCTTTTGTATTTCTGAAGAGAATTATGAATTTGCCGCAAACCGTGACCTTCCAGTGTCTGTATGGGATAATGAGGTGGGTTATCAGATTGTTGCCCAGTGGAAGAAAGCAGATACAAAAACAGTTAGTGTGGAACATTATCTTAAGCAACCAGATGGAAAAGAATATTTGGGAAAAACAACTGTTGGGTCGATTTTATTTTCAGAAGAGCAAGATACGTTTACTATATTTGGTAACCCAGAGCCGGATGGAACATTCCCAGGATATGTGTTTGATAAGGAAGATTCACGAAATCAAACAAAAGTGATAATCAAAAAAAATGAAATTAGCGATAATTATGTATTAAAAGTATATTATAAGCCAACTGTATTAACCGTTAGCAAGACAGTAAAAGGTTATACACTGGATGAAGATAAAGCTTTTACATTTACGATTCAAGCGCGGGCACCATCAGGGACAGATGCAAGTGCATCTATAATCCAAGATGGACAAATCTACATTAGGAAAGAAGGAAAGATAGAGAAACTTACTTTTACAAATAACAAAGCCACCTTTACATTGAAGGATAAAGAATCGGTAGATATTAGCTGTTTACCAATGGAATGGACTTATACTATAGAAGAAGAAAATCCGGGAAGTAATTACGAAACAACTTGCCAAAAAACCGGGGGATCAGTTGTTGATGGAAGAATGTTATCTTTCCAAATGGAACAGGAAAGCGAAAGCGTTTCATTTGTTAATGCATCGAAAGTTGCACATCCAGTGACAGGAAAAACAGTACAAAATAACAGTTTTATATTATTACTAGTTCTTGTATTTGGAGTTGGAATTGTTAGTTTTGGATTTTTTGAAAGAATAAAAAGAAAACATAGATAAGTGAATAAGAAGGATTATATTTAATCATTTGTGGATAAAATATAATTCTTCTTATTTTATAAAAAATGAAAATCAAGATCATGGAGAGTGTGTTTTTCTTGCTTCCATTTGGTCTGCATGATAAGATGAAATAGCAAAAAACAAATCCTTTAATGAAAGAAAAAGGGGATTTTATGTGATCGAGAGGTAAGAAATGAAATGCAATTAAATATTACGACAGATTATGCAATTAGGATAGTTTATTACCTGGCTTTGCAGAAAGAAAATGTTACGGCATCAGAACTTGCATCTGTATTAAAAATACCTGTAAGCTATATTTCGAAAATAACAAAAAAATTAAAAGCAGCGGGGATTGTTCAAGCATGTGAGGGGATAAAAGGCGGATATGCATTGGTGAAAAATCCTGAAATCATTTCTCTATTTGATATCGTATCTTCTATGGAAGTAACTATGAAGATCAACCGTTGTTTAGAGCCGGATGGTTTTTGTTCCAGAAATGCTACAGATTATTGTAATGTGCATAAAGCGTTGTTAAAGGTACAAAGGACTTATGAGGATGCATTAAAGAGTGTAAGTATTGCAGATCTTATATAGACAACAGATGAGGGAAACGTTGAAATAAATTGTTATGAGAAAGTGAAAGAGTGCAATTATGAGATATACAGTAAAAGACCTGCTTGAGTCAGGACAATTTCCGGAAATGAAATTAATTAGCGGTGAATCGGAACTCAACCGGGAAATAAAGGGTGCAAGACTTCTTGAAGTTGCAAATATGGAATGCTTTTTAAGCGGTGATGAAATTCTTTTCACAAGTTTAAAGGCATACGAAAATGTAGATCTACAGGAGTTTGTGAAACATTTAGAGGGACTTAAGAAAAAGCAAATTAGTGCGTTCATAGTAAAACGAGATCAGCAAACAGAGCTACAAAGAATTCGTTTTAATATTTTGCTACAATATGCAAAATCGCAACAAATCCCTGTTATCGAAATCCCAAAGACGTTGTATTACTGGGGAATTATCAAGCATATTTTAACTCATATTTACGATATGGAAACAGCAAAATTAACATATTTTAAGACAACGCATGACAGCTTGGAGGGGAGAGGGGGGGATACTACTTATCTTGTAGACGAGAAAGATTCTGTAGAGAAGATTTTTGCTTTGATTTATAGTATGCTTGAAAATCCGGTCGCTCTATATGATGAAGAGTATGAATGTCTCCATTCAAATGATCCAACCCTGTCGGAGTTTACAATGAAGGAAGATGCAGAAGTATTTGTGCCTAATATCATTACTAAATATCAATACTGGCATCAAAAAAGGGAGCAGTCAGAGTACATTCATAAAATTGATGTGTTTGGTTATAGAACCTTTTATCTCGTTGTTACGGAGCAGAACAAAAAAATGGAAACATTGGATTTTATTGCTCTTGAGAATATTGTTGTTGTCTTACGCCATATCATTATGAGAAGCTTGATGGAAAAAAATATTGCCAAGTACTATCACAAAGATATAGCATACCGATTACTGAATGGAACTCTCACAGAGTTAGAAAAAGAGGAAGCAGCAAAGATTTTAAAACTTGAGAAAACGGATGAGGTACGCGTTGTTATTTTTCGTGTTATCCCGAATAATGACGAAGGAAAATTTGCGGACAAACAAAGAAAAGAACTTGAGATTGCTGAAAAAATGTTTTTGCACCTACTGCAAAAAGATTATGTGATACATAATACGAATCAGATCATCTATATCTATAAGAAACATATAGGGGAAACCAAACAGGAATTTCGTAAGAAATTAGAAGTTTTGCAAAGTGAGGTACAAGAACAATTAGATCAGAAAGATGCGAAAATTGATTTTTTGGTTGGTATTGGAAAAAAAGTGATCGGATATCATGATATCAAGGAATCTTTTGTGGACGCAAAACGGGCGCTTGATTATATTAATGTGGTCCGAAAAGTTGTAGGCGATTCAAAGCGTTCCATTGTGGATTGCTCTAAATTAGGTTTTTTTCAAGTATTTGCTGAGATTAAAGATAAGAAAAAATTATGGTCCTATATCCCGGAATCTTTGCAAATAGTTTATGAATATGATAAGAAGAAAAAGAAAGAGCTAATCGATACGTTAGAATGTTTTATGAATAATAATCAGAGTTATAAAAGGACGTCCACCGAGATGTTTGTGCATTACCGTACGATTATGTATCGCATGAAGAAAATTGAAGAAATTTCTGGAATGGATTATGAGAATGTAACAGAGATGCTTGCGGTTCGAAACGGATTAATTATTCTTCGAATCATGGAGGCATTGTAAAAAAGGAAGAGTCACTACACGGATTGTATTTTGTGTAGTGGCTTTTTAACATAAAAATAACATTAAAAAACAGGAACTATTTGAAAAATCTTAGAAAGATATGCTAAAATCTATCAATAGTAAAATACTGTGAAACATGGAGGTATCAACCACTAATGAACTACACGATAAAAGAATTTATAGAGTCAAACAAATTCCCAAAGATGCAATTGATTAGTGATAATTCCGGAATAAATAGAGTAATAAGAGGAGTACAAATTCTCTCAGTTCCAAATATGGAAAAATTTCTTGGGGGGGGGGAGAACTACTCCTTACTTCTTTGGTTGTTTACGAAAACTAGCTTAATGAGCGTATAGTATTAAGTCACTTGGAAGAATTAAATAAAAAGCAGGTAAGTGGATTAATCATTGCAGAGGATAATGAAAAATTCGTTCCAAACATTCTTACACAATATGAATATATCAGGCAAAAAAGAGAAAATATTGAATATATTAAAAAAATCAATATTCTTGATCAGTGTGTATTTTATTTGGTGATTACCGAAGTAAACGAACCGTTAATAGAACTTGATTTTATAACTTTAGAGAACGTGATTATAAAGTTGCTATATATTTTAACTCAAGTTGTGATAGAAAAAATATTGAAAGAAAATATCATAGAGATTTGGAATATCGAATGTTAAATGGTTCGTTGTCTGAAGCAGAGGAAGATGATGTTGCGAATCTCCTTAATCTTGATGCAACGGAGGAGTATCGGGTGATTACTTTCTATTTGAAACCGGAGATGTGCGCAGGTAATTTTAGTGCCGATCAAAGAAAAGAAACTGAGATTGTAGAAAAAACAATTTTAAATGTTGTACCGAAAGAGTATATTTACTGCAACACGAATCGAGTCATATATATTCACAAGGAAAACAAGAAGGAAGAGAAACTGGAATGTTATCTGAATCAGAAACAAAGTATTCGGAAAACGTCTGAGTTAATGAATATACATGCCCGAACAGTTTCCTATCGTTTGCAAAAAATAGTGAAGCTAACAGGAATGAACTTTGATAATATAGCAGAAATGTTAGCTGTTCGAAATGGCATTATAATATTAAAAATATTGGAGCAATTATAAAAAAAGCGAATCACATGCTTTGTGTGATTCGCTTTTTGGACATATTGAACATAACTGGTACGCTTTGAACAAAAATAATAAAAATTTTTTTCGTTGGTTGCACATTATATTAGTCATTAAAAAAATGTATAATTTTAAAGATAGTGATAAAGATATTTGGAAAAATATTGAAGGTATAAGCAGTAAATATTTTTTGATACAAACTAGAACCTTGAAAGGTTTAGTTAAAAAGTAGATTAAAAGTAAAAGAGTAGAGGACCAGATATGAAGAGAAACAGAAGGCTGGCGAATAGAATTATTTCGGTAATACTATGTATAGCTATTTTATTTTCACAGGTGAATATCGCGGATGCAGAAAATTTGAATCCATCGGCCGGCAATACGAATCAAGTGACAGCTTCTAGTGATGCTAATGCGGGCAGTCGTGAAGAAAAAGTTATAAATGACTCTTTAGATTCAAATGAAACAAGTGGCACCACGGAATCTGCCCCCTCGGTTTCCGAGAAAACAGGAGAAGATTCAAAGAATGACGAAGTGGAAACTTCTGGTGAGGATGTTAAAGCGGAATCAACCGATCATATAGATGCTTATTATAAGGATAGTAAAATCTGCATTTATAATTATGAACAGTTAAAACAGATCGGTTCAGATGCTTATGTTTACACGGGTGATAAGGATGGAAAGATTGGTTCTGGAGATGTAGTAAAGAGTGAAGGCACAGAGCTGAAATACGGTGCAGATGCCCAATACATTTTGATGAATGATATCCAAATGAACTTGGAACAGATCTGGACAGTGCCAGATTCCTTTACCGGAACTATTACAGGTACGGAAATAGAAGAAAATGAAACACCGACTCTCTATGACAAAGAAACGGATACCATCTACATTTACAATCCGTATCAGTTGATGGTACTTGCACAGGAAGAATCTGAAACAGAACCTGTTATGTCATTAGATTATGATGCACCACAGTTTGGTATGGGGCAGATGATCTATCCGGATGGTGAAGATCAGGCGTATCTGACTTATAGTAAGTCTCATAATTACGTGTTATCGCAGAAGTTTAATTCAGATAAGCCGGAACCGGTTGCGGAACAGCTGGGTAAAGTAATTACAGAAGGTACAGAAGGTCGAGATTTCAAGGGACAAGTTGTCAAGAAAATCGGAGATAAGAACTATATCTTAATTGGAAATGAAGCGCAGCTGAGAAAAATAGGCACTAATGAGCAAGTAAATGGCGCAGTGTATCAGGCAGTATTAGATGGTAAGTGGAAACTTGATTTGGACAAAAATAATCAGCCTATCATGCTATACAGTGGCGATGCTGATTTAACAAAAGACCAGAATGGAGTAGAAGATTTTACTTTTGGACAAATTAAAGATGCTGATAGCAAATACAGTCAGTATAATAAATTGCTATATCCCATCAGAGGCAGGTGTGGAGTCAATCAGATAACAGGTGAAATTGACCCTAATTTAGATATAGACAAAACAACAGGACAGAAATATACAGCAAACGCAAATTATATTATTTTCCGAGATATCGATTTGAGCAGTGAAGAGTGGAAGCCTCTTACTTTTCAAGGAACAATGATTGGCGCTAAGGCGAATGATAATGAGTCCCTTTGGGATTCAACATCCAGTCAAATCACAGCTAGTATGAAACCAGTACTTTCTAATGTGAAAGTTGTACAATCAAGTAGACTCAATGTTGGAGAACAAATGGGTGTAGGCTTTTTCTCTACAATATCGAGTGAAGTAAGTGATAACGATATCGGTCTTAGTAAAGGATTAGTGAAAGTTTCAAATATTAAGTTTGATAATATTACTGTTCAAACATCAACTTCTGAAACTTATTATCAGGAAACTCTTGTAAGTGCCTTAACAAGCACTTTGGGGAAGTTACTTGGTGGAGTCTTAAGTGGATTAACATTTATTTTAACGTTCGGCCAGGTCAAAATTGATCTAAAAAAAACATTGGGAGATGTTCTTGATGCGAGAAAGAAAGATCCGACAGCATTAGCAACTGGCGCGATTGCTGGTCGTGTAGAAGGTCAGGTAGAACTTTCTAATCTTGAAGTGAATAATGCTGTTGTCAAAAACGTAAATAACAATACAGGTGGATTTGTTGGATATGTTGTTGGTAAAACTGAGTATGATGGTTTATCAAACGCACTTGGTGGACTTGTTAAATTACTTACAAATATTTTGAATGTAATTCCAGGATTAGGTTTAGGTGACTTAATCACAATTCTGCTTGGAAATGCTATCCCTTTAGAAAAACTGATCCCGACAGGTTATATCAATGCCAAAATTATGAATTGTACTGTAAAGGGATTAAGGATTTCTACAGCTACTGATAAAGAGTATGCAGGTGGATTTATTGGTATGCAAAAGGGTGCTATTGTAGAGAGTTGTTCTGTAACAGGTGGTACGAATACAATTAGTGGAAAGAACTTTGTAGGTGGCTTTGTTGGTCTAGCTCGTGATGATGTGATTGAAGGAACGCTATCAGGGGCATTGGATATAGAGACAAAACTTCCTAAGATGAATACGGAAAGTTTACTTCTAAATTGTTCATTAAATAATGCAGTTGTGTCTGTTTCTGGTGAAAGTTATATTGGTGGTTTTGCCGGAGGATTGGCCAATGCATCAACTGTCAATTGTAATGTTAAATCGGATAATGCACTCACTGTAACAGCTTCTGGAAATTACGCAGGTGGTTTTGCAGGAATTGCATCTCTTGGATGGGCTGCTGACTTAGGTAAAGATGACACAAAAAATAATTTACTTGGCGGTTTAGTTGATCTTGTTGTAAAACTTTTGAGTAGTAATCCTGGAGCAACTTCATCCTTACTTTCTCTTGCTGGCGTAAATCCATCACATATCTTAGGATGTTCTGTAAATGCTCCGCTGCAAGTTAGTGGAAAGGACTATGTTGGTGGTATTACAGGTCGAGGCAATGGTGCATATATAGCACAATCGAATGCGGATAATTTACAGAAAATATCATATTGGAAAAATAGTGTTTATGATGTTGGTTCGGTTCCAGTGGTTGATGTCTCTTTAACCGGATTATCCAGTGTTACAGGAAATGATTATGTTGGTGGAATTGCTGGATCAATGGGTACGGCCAGTGTTGCCGGTTTATTAAATACAACGCTTGGCGTTGCATCTTATCTTGCGTTTACTGTAGATAATGTTCATGTAAATGGTGCAGAGAATGGATTTACTATTACGGGAAATGAACGTGTTGCCGGTGGATTTGGAGATACGATTGGTGGTTCGATAACAACTGTTAGTATCAATAATTTAGCTTCTATAGAAGGCAATAACTTAGTAGGCGGATTTATAGGTCTTTCTGGTCCTGGTGATTTGGCGGGAGCAGATGGTGGATTAACTGTTAACCTGTTAGGTTTGAATTATTTGTTGAAATTGAATAATTTGCTCTCTCTAGGACAAGCAATTGAAGTAAAGATTAATAAAGTAAATGTGAATGGAGCCACAAATGGATTTACGGTACACGCAAAGGGTAGTCGTGATTCTAATTCTGTTCGTGATTATAGTGCTTCTGGTTTTATCGCAAAAAGTGGAAGTACTAAAGTAGAGGATTCTCATGTAACAAATCTAAAATCAGTGAAGGCTGCAGATGATGGCGGATATGCTTCAGGATTTGTGGCTATTTCAAAAACGGGTGGTCTAGCAGATGTTGCTGATGATACTTCAATTAAATCATTGATTGAGGCTAATGGCTTAGTAAATGCTGTAGGATATTTAATTCCTAAATATACAAATTGCACGGTTTCTTTTGTAAATGGTGGAAGTGTTACAGCAGATGTTGCTGGTGGTTTTGCAGCAGATTTTCAAAGTGGTACAGTTGATAACAGTTCACGAGGAACTAATGATTATTACGCAGTATACAATTTAGATTCTGTAAATGGTCAAACCTATGCTGGTGGCTTTGGTGGAAATGTTTATTCTGGAGCATTGGCGGATGCTGGTAAAGGTATTAGTGTTCTAGGAAATATTAATGGTTTAAATATAAATATTGGAGAATTGTTAAATTTAGTAAATGCATATGTTCCAATTATAAAGTATGCAGGTGTTAAATCTGATAATGGATTTACAGTATCGGCTAATAAATTTAAATCGGATGATACGAATTCTGGTAGTGCTGGTGGCTTTATTGGCTATGGCAGTGGTGTTCAGGTTAGTCATTGTGATGTAACAAATTTAAAACATACAACGGTAACACCTCCTAAAGATTTAGAGGGTGAAGATAGTTCAAATTATTTTAGTCAGGAAAGTATATATGCAGTAACGGGAGCTAGATATGCTGGTGGATATATTGGATATATGAATATTGGTTCTGCTGCTTCGGTTGGAAAAGGCTTGAAGGTTTTAGGTACAGCGATTGGCTTGAATGATGTATTGGATGCATTAAATGTTGTGGTTTCTACAATAGAACATTCGGATGTTACTGGAGGACCTGGTGGTTTTGCGGTTAGAGCCTCTATGAAAAATACAGCTTCCGATGCTTCGGATAATGATGTATTAGGAGATGCCGGTGGATTTGTTGGTAAGATTTCTGGTGGTCATATTCAGAATTCAAATTCTTATAACTTCTCATATATCATTGGTCAGATTACAGCTGGTGGTTATGTTGGAGATTTACAGCCAGGTAGTGTGGCAGATGCTTTGGGAGAAACAAGTATACTAGGTGGTCTTGTCAATACTAAAGAAACACTGGCATCTCTTGCAGAAGATTTTGTTCCTACAATTCGAAACAGTTCTACAACATGTATTCCTTGCGGTGGTGCAGTTCGTGCAGATGCGGCCTCCACAAAGCAGGTACAACGAGGTATGGCCGGAGGTTATGCAGGACATAATGAAGGCGGTCACATCTGGGGAAACAATACAAAGAAATGGAAAGGTGAAGAATATACCGAACCAACAAGTACTTGTAAAGCAGTAAGAATCCGTTCGGTATACGGAAAAGAAATCGCAGGTGGTTTCACAGGACTTATGGAGTCAGCTGATACGGCAAGTACCGGAAATCTGTCCTTATTATGGGGACTGGTAAAAGTAGATAACATCCTGGGAGCACTCAGCGTTGTCTATCCGACGGAAGAAAATACGGCAGTTTACGGTCCACTTGCCCAGATGGATTATGAAACCTGGAACAAATGGGTGGAATTTGTCGGTAAAAAAGGTGGTTACGGAAGTGACCTTGCTGCGAATGGAACAGTAAACAGTCAAGAAGAACTGGATAAGATGATTGGAAAATATGCTTACGGATACAATGTCGTAGCAGGAAGAGAAAATTACCGGGATGAAATAAAACTGGCAAATGGCGGAGCCGCTGGCGGTTATGTTGGATCAATGCAGACCGGAACCATTACAAATGGACAGGCTTATCAGGCGAAGACAATTAAAGGGCTTCGATGTGCCGGAGGTTTTGCAGGAGAAATGATAAACGGCGGAGCAGCTGATCTTGGTGGTGTTAATATCCTTGGTCTTGATCTGCAATTAGGACAAATGATAGATGTCCTTAATGTATTTGTTCCAGTAATCAAGCAGTCTTCTGTGGAAGGTTATCAGAGTGGATTAATTGTTCAGTCAGAAGGAATCAATGCCAAGGATGCTTGCGGTTATGCCGGAGGTTATGTCGGAAAACTGATTGGTGGACAGATCTGGGGCGAAAATAATGCACGCTGCAAGGTCACAAAGCTAAGACGAGTTGACGGAAGAAGCTATGTCGGTGGATTTGTCGGAAGCTCTAGACCAGGAAGTGTAGCAACACTGAATCCAACTGCAGGAGAAGGATTGCTCAGCCAGCTTCTGAATAAACTGTTAAGTACACCAGCAGATTTGATAAAAGTATTAAATGCTACAATCGCAACGATCCGTTATGCAGATGTGGAATCCTGGGATAACTGGGGAATCATCATAAACGGAGCGCATTCAAACGGAGAAGCCAATACATCCTATGCAAAAGCAGCCGGAGGTTTTGCCGGAAATCTGGAAGGAACAGTACTTGGAGAGAAGGATAAGGAAGAAGCAGGGATTTCTGCTCAGAATATCCGTTCCGTAGTTGCAGGCGAATATGCCGGAGGATGCTTCGGAATCGCAGATGTAGCCGGAGTTGCCAATATCAGTGCAGGAAGTGATACATCTCTTCTGGATAAACTTTTGCAGCTTGGTAGAACCGATGTGCTGGATGCGTTTAGAAGCTATGTATATTACGGAACTGTAAGCGGAAGTAATGATGCTGGCTTAAGTGTCAGCGCAAACACAGCGATAAAATCCGGACAGAACAATCAGGTTACCTATAGCGGAACGGCCGGAGGTTTTGGCGGCTCACTGTTAAATGGTTCTGTGAAAAACAGTAAAGTAACAGAATTAAGTAATGTAAGAGGTTTAAATAGTGTCGGAGGATTTGTCGGCTATTCTGGAAAGAGTGGAGTAGTAGATGTCAACAAATTAAATGTTCTGGGCGATAATATGGGACAGCTTTTAGGCGGCGCACTAGGTGTTTTGGACGTTTTTGGCTCTCATATTGATGACAGCATGGTAACTGGTATTGATGGCGGTTATACCGTACAGAGTACTGGCGGAGAAGAACAGATTGCTGGAGGATTTATCGGATATGCGAATCTGGCTCGAATGGCAGGTTGTAATGCCGGAGATCAGAAGGAGCAGACACATGGATTGAAACAGGTCGCATCTGGTGGAACAGCCGGAGGATTTGCCGGAAGAACGAGTTTTGCTTATCTGACAGATGTAAAACTGGATTCCACAGTTGTAAAAGCAGTGGTTACGATTTTAAATCAACTTGTGAAAGCATTGTATCTGGATAAGATAGAGGAGTCGGATTTATTAAATATCAATCTTGGTATTATCAAAGTACAGGCTCTATATGACGGAAATCTGCTTCATGTGAACTTGCTGGGACTTGATATTTCCGTGGCTCTGGTAAAACAGTCGGCAGAAAATAAGCAGGAAACCGATTTTGCAGTGATTACAATCGGAGATTCTACCATCAAGCTGCCATGCAACAGTGATGGAATTATTGATAAAGACAATGATTTAGAGTCTACCATTAGTATCAACTTAATCAAGGCAAACCGGACGAAGATTACAGACAGTAATGTCTGTGGTATTTCGACAGGATATGATGTCTATGCCGGTGGTGCCGGAAATAACAATGATGGTGATGCTAAAGACGGACGAAGTGGTGGATTTGTTGGATTCAACGATGAAGGACTTTTGAAGAATAACAACATGTATTACTGTGACGTGGTTCGGGGAACAAAAGATCTTGTCGGACCATTTAGCGGAATAAGTAAATTAGATTCACAATATAAGTTCAACACATTGGAAAAAGTGGAAGGTGAGGACAACAATTACCGTATTTATAGAAAGCTGGAGAAGACACTGGATCAGATCAAAAATGGTTCAGACCAGCTGAATCTAAGCTATAAAAAAGATACTTCCAGTGGATGGGATATTTACACGCTGGGTCATATGAAATCGATAAAAAGCTATGAGACTTTGCAAAATGCAAAGCTGACAGATAATACTTCATCTACGACAGCAGAGCTTAAAGCATATGAATCATCAGCAAAAGCAGTATTGATGGCAGATACTAAAACAACATTGAACACAGGAGAAAGTGATACTCCGGAGCCATCCGAGTCACAGGATCCATGTGATGAACATATCAAGCTGACAATCAATAAAGTTTGGAAGGATCTAAATAATAAAAAACGTCCGAATAACATTACGGTAACAATATCTCGTACCTGGACAGATGCAAACGGTATAGAACAGACAAAAACTGTTCCAGGATATGAGAGCCATATTATAAATGGTTCTAGTGATAAATCTACCTGGCAGGAAGTCATCAAAGGACTTCCAGCATATATGACGGATGAAAATAAAACCATTCATTATTACACATATTTCGTTACAGAAAAAGAAATAGGTGGTTATACGACAACGATAAAAAAATCGGATGATGGATTTACGTTTACGATAACCAACAAACATTTCCCAGGACTTCCGGATACCGGAGGACAGGGAAGAAACTTTATTTACCTGATAGCTATTCTGCTTTTCCTTGTATATTTCATTATGAGATATAAAAAAATAAGGGAAACCAAAAGAGCAGAAAACTATAAAAAAGAAAAATTCTCAAAGAAAAGGAGACAAATGTTATGAAACGAATGAAAAAAATCATGGCAGTGCTGCTGGCAGCGATTATGACAATGGCGATGGCAGTGACAGCACTTGCTGCCGATGTAGGAACAAACAAACTTACGGTTAATGTGAAAACAGGAGCGGGTGTTCCAGAACAGACACTTGAAGGACAGACAATTTATCTGTACAAATTATTTGATGTGACAGAGTCACCAAATGGAGAAACAAAGAACTATGCATATACTGTGAATCCAGCAAATGGCTATAAAGATGCGATTAAATCAGCCCTTGGAACATCATTTGCAGGAACAACAGATGAGGAGTATGCAGCAGCTGTTTTAGCTCTTAAAGATACAGAAGGGGCAGTACAGAAATTTGCAAATGATTTTACTACATATGCACTGACTAATACTACTTCTAAAGTAGAAGCTACAACAAATTCTGGAAAAATCACAAAAGCAAATAAAGAATCTTATACATTTAGTGATTTAGCAGCTGGTTACTATCTTGTTTATGTAACAGGTGGAAAAGAGATTCAGTCTTCCTTAGTTACAGTAGATTCAGCAACAAGTACAGTAAACTTAAAAACAGAAGCACCAAGCATTACAAAAACAGCAGACAAAGAGACAGTAAGCATCGGACAGGTAGTGAAATATACCGTAACAGGTTCTATTCCGGATACAACAGGATATGACCAGTATCAGTACATTATTCACGATGAATTAACAGATGGTCTTGACTTTGTAAATGATTCAACAGGAGTAGCTCTTGGAGAAAGTGCTACAACAGTTAATGTAACAGTGGCATTTACGGATAATAGTCTTACAGTAGGAGGAACAACACCTACAACAGCAACACTTGATACAGCAAACAATAGAAAAATGTCTCTTGACCTGTCTGCATGGGTAAGAGATAACCAGGCAAATAAAGGAAAAACATTCACAGTTACATATTATGCAAAAGTAAATGCAAACGCAGTTGTAATAGAAAAGAATAATGCTCAGTTAGAGTACGGTAATAAACCAGGTGAAACAACAAAAACAACACCAAGTGAAGCAAAGACACCTACTTACCCACTGGATATCTTAAAGAAGAAAAAGGGTAGTGAAGATAAGCTGGCAGGTGCAAAATTTAGCCTTTATACAACAGAGGAAAATGCAACAAATAGAACAAACGCTATTACGGTTTCAGGAAGCGATGGAAATTATGTAGTAGATCCAACATCTTCGAATACAGTATTTGAATCAGTAGCAAGTATTGACGGAAAAAATTACAACCTTCATGTTAATGGTCTTGCAGCAGGAACTTACTGGCTGGTAGAGACAGAAGCTCCGGCAGGATATAACAAGCTGATATGCTCCCTTCTAGGTAGACAAGTGAAATAATAAAAACTTGTTTACCTAGAAGGGAGCATATTTTATTGTCTAAAAGGAAAGTATCTGTTGAGGATAAGATATACGCTGTAAATCTATATCTGGATGGAAAAGAAAGCCAACGGCGAATTGCCGATATGTTTGATGTAAGTCTCGCATCTGTCCAACAATGGATTCGAAACTATGAATCTATGGGAGCAAATGCATTCACATTGAAAGGGAATAAAAAGTATTCCAAAGAATTGAAACAACAAGCAGTCTTAGATTATTTAGCAGGCTATGGTTCTCAAGATGATATTTGCAAAAAATACGGAATCCGTTCAAAAGCTAAGTTACAAATCTGGATAAAGAAGTATAATGGTCATGAAGAATTAAAATCTTCTGGAACAGGAGGAAGCATTATCATGACCAAAGGAAGAAAAACTACTTTTGAAGAACGGGTTGAAATAGTACAGTATTGTATCGCACATGATCGTAATT
>ENA-OPEV01000159-OPEV01000159.1-human-gut-metagenome-genome-assembly--contig:-NODE-159-length-44656-cov-3.743279_pt1 | contig 44656 bp, 37 predicted proteins | sample MGYA00241637_ERZ501537 | MGnify/ENA primary metagenome ERZ501537 (study PRJEB25962, sample SAMEA1972159) | human gut metagenome | biome: human gut; feature: human-associated habitat; material: faeces...
CTTCAGGCGGGGGAGGATGTCACAAAATCATCCAATGCAAACAGAAAAAGGAACAAATTTATTAGACCCCGGAGAAATCTGCCTGTTTCTTTCTGTGAATCAGCAATCACTATCCATCACCATAGAAGAGGCTTGTAGGAGAAACGAATCAAATTTGATATTAGAGGATTTGCTTCAAAAAATACACGCCCTTCTTTCCCCGTATCACTTATTCCAGTTTCAAGCATAAAACAAAACGCTGCCATCTCGAACAGCAATCGAGGTGACAGCGTTTTTCTATCTTACAAATTATAATTCGTTAATTTTTCTTTGCAAAGTCTTCTTTCCGAATCTGTGCCCGCTTAATCTTACCGCCCAGTGTCTTTGGCAGTTCTTCCACGTATTCAATGATTCTCGGGTACTTGTACGGTGCAGTGGTATGCTTTACATGGTTTTGCAGTTCCTTGGTCAGGGCTTCGCTTGGCTCGTAACCCTTTGCCAGAACAACCGTTGCCTTTACGACATTACCACGAATCGGGTCTGGTGCAGCCGTTACAGCACACTCTACAACTGCCGGATGTGCAACCAATGCACTTTCAACTTCAAATGGTCCAATTCGATAGCCGGAGCACTTGATGACATCGTCATTTCTGCCGACAAACCAGAAGTATCCATCTTCATCCGGTTCAAATACATCGTGCGAACAATACGTTCCATCGCCCAGAATCTCGTTGGTCATCTCCGGATTGTGATAATAACCGGTAAACAGTCCGATTGGATAGGATTCTTTCAGGTGCAGCATGGTCAATGCACCGTGTTCGCCTGTCTTTGCGTCAACACCTTCATCCGTAATCAAATGAATATCATACAACGGAGACGGTTTCCCAGTCGAACCCGGCTTTGGTGTCAGCCACGGGAAGTTTGCAATCAGAACAGAACCTTCTGTCTGTCCGAAGCCTTCCCGAATTTCCTTGCCGGTCAGTTCTTTCCACTTGTTGAATACTTCCGGATTCAGCGGTTCGCCTGCGGTTGCAAAAGTTTCAATACTGGAAAGGTCATATGCCTTGACATCTTCCTGCAACATGAACCGATACATGGTCGGCGGTGCACAGAACGTGGTCAGCTTGTAATCCTGCATCTTTTGCAGCAGATGGGTCGGGATAAACTTCTTCATATCATAGGCAAAAATCACTGCCCCGCAAATCCACTGTCCGTAAATCTTACCCCAGCCAAACTTTGCCCAGCCAGAGTCAGAAACGCTCATGTGCAGCTTGTTTTCCTGTACCTGCTGCCAATACTTCGCCGTTACAATGTGTCCCAGCGGATGAGCATGGTTGTGCTGTACCATCTTCGGGTCACCGGTTGTACCAGAAGTAAAGTAAACAATGGCGGTTTCATTTGCCTTCGTTGCAGCTGCTCCGGTCGGTCTTGGGAATACGTCAGAATACTTGGCAATCTCTTCTTCAAAATCCTGCCAGCCGTCCCGCTTTCCGGCAACCAAAACCCGATGCTGAATGCTCGGAACTTCGCTTTGTGCAGCTTCTACCTGCTCGATAACATAGGCGTCATCCACACAAATCATGGTATGAATGCCGGCACTGTTGCCACGGTAAACCAAATCCTTCTTGGAAAGCTGCAAAGAACCAGGAATCAGGATTGCTCCGATTTTATGCAGGGCAACTGCACAAACCCAGTATTCCCAGCGGCGGCGGAGAATCAGCATGACAACCGTTCCCTTGCGAATGCCCAGATGCTGAAAATAGTTTGCGGTCTGGTTCGACAGACGAGAGATTTCCGTGAAAGTAAAGGTTCGTTCGTTTCCGTCATCATCGCACCAAACGAGTGCTTTCTTTTCCGGTTCCTGCTTTGCCCATTCATCTACGATGTCAAACCCAAAGTTAAAGGTTTCCGGTACGTTGACACGATAATTCTGCTTGAAGTCCTCGTAACTGTCAAATTCAATTCGAGGGAGATATTTGTCCAATAACATAGTGAAAACATCCTTTATCTGAATTGTAGTCTGGATTTTCGTTCCAAAGATACACTTTTATTATAAGCAAAAATTTTGACAGTGTCAAGAACTCTTTGTATTTTTTTATCATTCCAAAAAAAGAACAAATCAAAAAGCAAACGGGTATGGTTGGGCTTAACAATGCAAAAGTTTGTGGCATTTCCCAGCAGGAAAGAAACTGCATACAGGAAAACAGTACCTGCTCCGGAAAGTTTCTCCCGAAACAGGTACGATTTGGAATGCTAAAATCTTAACTGATGTCTGCCAGTTCTAAATAAGCGTGTCCATATTCTGCAATAAACTGCTTTCTGCCCTGTAAATCGTCCCCAAGCAGCAAATCAAACATGGCAGCAGTTTCTTCCACGCCAGCAGGCGTTACCCGAATCAGACGGCGGGTTTCCGGATTCATGGTTGTCAGAGCCATCATATCCGCTTCGTTCTCGCCCAACCCTTTTGAACGCTGGAGGGTTGCCGGTTCTTTGCCGATTTTTTGCAGGATTTCGACCTTCTCCTTTTCCGTATAGGCGAAATACGTCCGCTTCTTCGTGGTGATTTCAAACAGCGGCGATTCTGCGATATAGACACAGCCGTTTTCAATCAGCGTTGGAGTCAGCCGATAGAGCATGGTTAAAATCAGCGTCCGAATCTGGAAGCCGTCTACATCGGCATCGGTACAAATGACAATCTTATTCCAACGCAGCCCGTCCAGATGAAACATGGAGAGTTCCTTGTTGGCTTTTGTCTTGACTTCTACTCCACAGCCCAGCAGCTTGATGATGTCCGTGATAATCTCGTTCTTGAAAATGCGGTTGTAGTCGGCTTTCAGGCAATTCAGAATCTTTCCTCGAACCGGAATGACTGCTTGAAACTCTGCATCTCGTGCCATCTTAACAGAACCCAACGCAGAATCGCCCTCCACAATATAGAGTTCCCGTCTGGAAACGTCCTTGCTCCGGCAGTCTACAAACTTCTCTACCCGATTCACCAGGTCGATGTTGCCGGCTAAGTTCTTCTTGATATTCAGACGGGTTTTCTCTGCATTTTCCCGACTGCGTTTGTTGATGAGCACTTGTTCGGCAATCTTGACGGCTTCATCTGGATTCTCAATGAAATAAATCTCCAGCTGATGCTTGAGAAATTCTGTCATTGCCTCATAGATAAACTTATTGGTGATTGCCTTTTTGGTCTGGTTTTCATAGGAAGTCTGGGTGGAAAAACTGGAGGAAACCAGAATCAAACAGTCCTCCACGTCTGCGAAGGTCAGCTTGCTTTCGTTTTTCAGATACTTTCCGTTCTGTTTCAAGTAGCTGTCAATCTGGGACACAAACGCCTGCTTCACTGCCCGTTCCGGAGAACCGCCGTGTTCCAAGAAACTGGAGTTGTGATAGTATTCAATCCGCTGCACCCGATTGGAGAACGTAAAGGAAACGGACAGCTTGACTTTATAATCCGGCTTATCTTCCCGGTCACGTCCCTCTCGCTGGCAGTCCCATGTCTGAATACTCGTCAGAGCCGTTTCTCCGGCGAGTTCCTGCACATAGTCGGCAATCCCGTTTTCATACAAGAACCGCAGTTCTTCCATGCTGCCGTCTTCCTGCTGATGCCGATAGAGGAACAGCAAATTCGGATTGACAACCGCTTGCCGTTTCAGAACATCCCGGAAATACTCAGACGGGATGCTGATTTCGGTAAAGACTTCCAAGTCCGGCAGCCAGTGAATCTTTGTACCGGTTTTCTTTGTTTTGACAGGGGTCTTTTTCAAGCCACCGATATTGATGCCCTTTTCAAAATGCAGCTCGTAACAGAAGCCATCCCGATAGATTTCCACGTCCATATAGGCAGAGGAAAACTGCGTTGCACACAGCCCCAAGCCGTTCAAGCCCAGAGAATAGGCGTAGTTGTCGCCATCGGCGTTATACTTTCCGCCGGCATACAGTTCACAGAACACTAGTTCCCAGTTATAGCGATTTTCCTTGCTGTTAAAGTCCACGGGGCAGCCTCGCCCGAAGTCCTCGACCGTGATGGAATGGTCGTTGTACTGGGTGACGATGATTTTATCGCCAAAGCCAGAACGGGCTTCGTCGATGGAATTGGAAACGATTTCAAATACCGAGTGTGCACAGCCATCCACGCCGTCTGAGCCAAAAATAACGCCCGGACGTTTTCTAACTTTGTCCGGACCTTTCAGCATGGTGATACTCTCGTTGTTATAGATTTCTTTTTTTGCCATAATTTCATCCTTATCTATTTTGTTGCGGTTGTTTCCGCCGTTGTTTTCTCTTTATTATACGACAAGACCACCAAAAAAGTCAAGCGGCAAAGAGGCTTCTGTTTTCGTGCAGGACTTTTCTCCCCGCCATGCGATGAAAAAAAGATAATGTAGGGCGATGTTGGTCATTTCCATACCTTTCTATGTAGAAAAAAAAATTACTTTTTTTCTCGCGTGCGTAGGGTAGGAATATGAGGTTCATGCACCTACATTTTCCCAGTTTTTCGGGCTTTTTTGCATCTTTTTGATGTAGGTCGAATGTCGGTCAATGTCGGTCAAAAACAAACCTTTCCCAAAAATCTAAAAATTTTTTGCGTGTTCCATTTTCTGCACTGCCTTCTTTTCGGTGACAGTCGGTGACGGTCATTTCCATACCTTCTATATAGAGAAAATTTTTACTTTTTTCCTTGCGTGCGTAAAGTATACATATGCGTGTCACCGACTGTCACTTCCCAGTTTTTCGGGCTTTTTTGCCCTTTTTTTGTGACGGTCGGTGACGGTCACCTTGTCCGCCCTCACGCAGGGGCGTAGATGGAAAAGATGCGTGTAAAAGGCTGGTTGTGTGTTACCACAACTTGCACCTCGTAGCACACCGTCCTTTGGACGGTGCTGCTCGAGGGTTTTATTTACTGTTACAGCTTGTTTTGGTTGTTTGAAACAAGCAATGCTTGTTTTGGTTGTTACGATAGGGATTCCACTTGCCGTTCAACAACTGCCCGAATCATTCCCCCTTACCACACGCCAGAGGGTGAATGAAACTGCTGTATAATGGTGCAAGCTGAATGGCAGTGCCTTGTATCTGCCTGGAAATTTCTTCTTCGCAATCCAAATGCATCAAAAATACAGAAACACCCTGTTCAGAAAGGGCTTTCAACCGTGGTAAGGTATCCTGTACATACAAATGCACACCGCTTTGTATTGCCGCAAGTTCGGTATATAAGAAGCAGCCCGGATGCAGATACGGAAGAAACGGCTCTAGCGTTCGGGTATCGCCCGTATAGACTACCGTCTTGCCTGCAACGGTCAACACATATCCATAACATTTCCGCCGGAGCGTGTCTGTATGCTCTGTGAGCACTGCCCTTTGCAGCCAAGGTTTTTGCAGCTGCTGCACGTTCAACAAGGAAAACCATTCTGGTTGGCAGCCCTCAATTCGAATTAGTTGAAGCTGTAAATCTTCCCGTACAAGTTCTGAGGGTGCAACCACCGTCAGGCGTTTGTATTGCGTGAAAAACAGGTATTGCAACAGTGTTCCCAGTCCGCCGATGTGGTCGCCGTGCGTGTGCGTAATCAGCACATAAACGTTGAAAACATTGCTCCAGTCAAAGCGTTTTACTTTCTGAAATGCCGTTCCGGGGCAGTCCAATAGAATCAAATCTCCCTGCTCCCGAAAGAATGCAGCGTTGTGCTGGTCTGCAAAAGCAGAACCTCGTCCAAAAAATTGCAGCATTGCAATCCCTCTCTTTCTCTCTAAATTCCTGCTCCGGGCTTAGTCATCCTCTCGCTCTTCGCAGTCCTCGCATTCACAGTCCGGGTCGTGAAACATCGGTCGGGGCTTTGCAGGCTTGGGAGAACGCCTTGCCGGCTTTGGAGCAGGCTTTTTGCGGCTTTGCAGGAGAATCCACGCATCTTCGTCCACCGTGGAACGCCGCTGCTTTGGAACGGTCTTAACGGGATACGCTGGCTTTTTGTTGCTTTGTGTGTTGCTGCTTTTGGAGGAAGTAGGCGGTTTCTTGTCCTTGTCTAAAATGGCTTTGCTGACAGCAAGAATGGCAAACAGAAGACCATAAACAAGAATCAGGCCAATGAATACAAGCATTTTTGTTGCTCCTCTCTGTCCGTTTTGGTGTGGAGTAAAAATTATAGATTCTTGTAGTAGGTTTCTATCATTCTTGCCATCAAATGACGACGCTTATAGAGAAACGCTTCATAATCAACTACTGTCATCTCTGTAATTTCCGGCGGAATTGCATTTTCCGCAAGATTGTCTTTTAAAGCGGCTGCATCCATAAGGTTGCCAATCACACCAACGCCAGAATCAAACTGCTGCAAAATTTTCTGGAAATACGTTGCAGGGGCATCCTCCCCAATCGCTTTATTTACTTGTGTATCTAAATACGTATAATTTGCCACCTGATTGTATTTTGATTTGGCGGTAATACCATTGGCTTTGAGATAGGCTCTTGGAAAAATATGATGGACATCGCCAGAAAGATTCAGCAAGTCAGAAATCATGGTACCATGTACCAAAAAAGAGTTCCGATTCTGATTGATTTGTGCCGCAAGAAACGTACTAAAAGCCGGACTATTCACAGATGAGGTTTCCAAAATTTGCGGCAAGGTTACGCCCCAAAAAGTATCTGAAAGCACGGACAGTTCAATCTCATGGAAGAAGGACACAAACCCTTTTTCCTCGATGCTGCGAATATCCCGACTCATAACCGATTCCGGCGAGCCAATATAGCGTCCTGTTAAGGTAGATAACACAAACCACTTTTGAACACACCGTTTCACCTGGTTTTTCGGGATGGTGGCATCATCTGAAAGTTTCAGAAAAAGATAATAGGCAAAGTTCAATGTCATCTTTGAATTGAGCAGGCGGTTTGATTGAAAACCTGCTCCTTTTATTGCAAGAAGAAACTGCTCATAATGATACGCATTGATAAAGGCAAGAATGCCCTTTTCCAGCTTCTGATAAGAGTCTGCAACAATCTCATCTTTAAATTCTCTCGTTTCAAAATCACGTCCCGAAAGCAGACTGACCATATCTGACAATTTTCCTCTGCTAAAGCTGTACATGAAAGCAACTCGCAGCATATCTCCATAATCAGGCGTATAAATATCTTCGTTACAGTCTGCCAGCCACTGCATTTTTGCTGCATAAGGCGTGGCTGCAAAATCGGCATCTTTTTGCATTTGTGCATAAAAGTTCGGCTTCACGGCAAGATGACAGAAATAATCAACCACTTTACGCAGCATATTCCCATTGTGTGTGGTATCTGATGCCATCTTAGACATTACAAAATCAGACTGACTCAGCGGTGTTCCCTTTGAATTGATTCGAATGAAAATTTCTGTTACCTCATTAATTTCAAGCGTATGATCCAATTCAATCACACCAATCTGTCGATTTGCGATGGATTTCAGTTTTGTAAGTTCTTCAGAAACTTCATCAAGGTCAATATCTTCATTACAATCTGCATACTGATTTTCAAAAGCCCGTTGTCTAAAATCTGGTTTGAACAGAACAGAAATATCCGGAATCCACTTTTTATCTTTCAAATGAGAAGCATCTTGTACTTCAAATCGTTTTGTAGGGTCGGTAGCAAGAGGATTAAAAGCAATCCGAATGCGGTCTTGATTGAAATCCTGGTCTAAAACAGAAAGCCCAGAGATTGCAGCCATTAGAGCTGTAATTCTCTGCTGCCCATCAATTAACACATGCTTGCCGCCTGCAATCGTACCGTCTTTTGTTTTGACATCTGGATTTTTCCAAGTAATGATATACCCTGTTGGGTAGCCGTTGTACAGCGAATCAATCAAATCACGAACTTGTTTTCGTTTCCAGACAAAGGGTCTTTGAATTTCTGGGATTACAAATTGTCCAGCATCAATTAATCCAAGAATGGCATGGACTGGATACTGCATTAACGTGAATTTTTCACCAATCATAATAAAATTCCTTTCGATGTTATCTGTTTCAAATCAATTTCTTTTTTATCCGAAATATTCATACTTTCCATTGATGCTTCTTCAAATCCACATGCCATGCATCTTTCATTGTAACCCCTTCCCTTTCTAACAAGTCTGCTTGTTCCTCCCAGCCCGGTGTCAGTCTTCCCTTGGAATTTACAACTCTGTGGCAGGGAAAATCTCCATACATCCCCGCCTGTTTCAAGGCTCTGCCAACCAGTCTGGCATTTTTCGGTCTGCCAATCAGTTTCGCAATTTGTCCATAGGTTGCAACAGACCCCTCCGGAATTTCTTCTACAACGCTATAGATTAAGTACGACAATTCTTCATTTAAAACCATTCGGCATGCTTCTTTCTCAGAGGTTTCTTTTTCGTATTGTTTCACATATTATACCATGTCCAGCCACAAAAAGTCAAGAAAGCAGCGGATTCTTGCCATTTTCAGAAGGAAACAACAGCAAGCAAGGCGGTCTTGCATTTCCCTGTAAAATATGATAGAATGAGAACAGAAAACCGTTCAGAAGGTCGCCCTTTATGCTGGGCGTGGATGAAAAGAAATCATGCTAAAGGAGTGAGAAAACATGAAAAACACCCTGAATGTAAAAATGCTCTATCAGTTTTATCATCATGCAGTAAAAGCAGAATTGAAGCGAAACGGATTTTCAGCGGACATTGCGAAAAAAATCAATGCAGAACATCGAAAGATTATCGAACGAGCAAAAGAGATTGGGAAATCCAGGCTTCTAAGTTCTTACATCATGACAAGTTATTTTATTGCAATGAATCGCAGCACCGGAAAGTCGGCAGAAGAAAACTATATACTATTTCGAGATGGCTTATGTGCCTCTAAGCTGTTTCACAAAGTAATCGGCGATGTCGAGCAATATTTAGACCCTAAGAAAATGCCGGGAAGACTGCAATGGTCTGCAGACAGCCACAAGCGGAAATATGAAAACGATTGGGTCGTTGATATTCTGCCAGGGACGGAAACATACGACCTAGGGTATGACTATCATGTATGCGGTGCTTGCAAGCTGTGTCAGGATGAGGGATGCCCGGAACTGGCTGCCTACATCTGTCGGATGGACTATGTCCTTGCAGAGATTATGCATATGAAATTAGTGAGAACAGGAACCATCGCAGAGGGTGCACCGTACTGCGATTTTCGATATAGCAGACTGCCGGCTGCAGAGCATAGAAAAGAATCATAGTCGATTCTGATTTTATAAGAAATGACAATGGGGTTCAGTCACTTGCAGTACATCCACAAACAAGCAAAAAATCTTGACAAATCGGAATTTGAGGAAATAAAATGTATATGGATCATTCATTACCTAAAAGAACCATTTTAGAAATTTCATTTTTAAGCACAACAGATTTTTATAACATTTCTCTTAAAAATAATAATTACAAAATTATTGGTGGAGATAAAGATATTAAAACCAATTTTATTGGAATTAGAGAAGATGGAAAAATATACTATATAATAGCTGATGAAAATACACTTTTCTATATTGCCATTAGTGTCGATGCTTTTGTAAGAGAGCTTTTGCTTTATGATGATTATATGAATACAAATAACGATGAACTTCCAGAGAATCCAGATGATTCGCAACTTTTTGAATTTACGGATAAATTCAGAAAGAAAATTCTAAAATTAGACAGTCATGCTTTTGATAGTGACGATACATTCTGGTCTGAAATTTGTGAGGAAATGGAGTATGGAATGATTTAACAAAAACTTCCAGTTTATCCAGTTCACAAGTTCCACACATAAAAGAAAGGTAGGATAAAAGATGAAATTGAAACGGATCTCCGAAGCATCCATGCAGGAAATCGTAAAAGCTTTTAGTGAATACCAATATGAAGCACAGGAAGAAGGGCTTTATTACCTGTGCAAAGGAAAGTCCGGCACGGAGGCATATATGAAAGGGTTCGCCTTGGCTGGAATCAAAAGCGGCTGGTTACATACCATCAGCGAAAAAGAAGAAGGCTATATCATGATTTCCGAACCGACCAGCAAGGTGCGTTTGAGCGGACTAAAAGACCTCATTCTTGGCATAGTAAAAGGCATGGGGCTGAAAGGAAGTATCCAATTTTTCAAGGATATGAAAGCCTCTGGAACATCCCTAGAAAGCAAACTGAAAGAAGCCCATCAAGACTTCGTTCAAATTGAAATGCTCGTAGTAAAAAGAGCCTACCAAAATCAAGGCTATATGCGGAAACTCGTTCAAATTGCGTTTGACCGAGCAGATGCACTCGGTGTTCCCTGCATTGTATCAACCGATGGCATCTTAAAAATGAAAAAATATGAACACATTGGATTCGAGCACGTTCAAGATAGAAAATTCAAGGAAAAGGTATATGAACATGATTTGATTCGATATCCGAAAAATAAAAATCAGGAGCAACAATGAACGTATTGATAGAGAACAGAAAAATCATCTGCAAAAGAAAATTTCTCAGCAAAGAGATTGCCCCAACAGAGCTTGAAAAAATCATTGTCACAAATTCGGGCACAATTTTGCAGTTCAAGAACCATTGAAAACCAATTGCAGCAAAAAATAAACTGAATCCACTTCTGGATAACCTTTCCTGTTTGATAAAAAATCAGATCTCCTATGAAGACACCACACAAGAAACCTGCGGTTATCCGGAAAATCAAATCTCAGAATTGCTGCACAAAACAAAATCACACGCCAAAACAATCGCAAACAAAATTCTATCGAACCATCTCGGCAAGGAGTATGCTGTACACATTGAAATTGTTGGCGAACCCCTCTACAGGATCTTGGTATTCCGATTGAAGAAAGAGGAACAAGTTTTATATCAGCATCCTTCTTATGAAAAAATTGAAAAGTTGGGCGTAGATACGGCATTAGATGCGATGGATTTAACCTTTTTAATAAAATGGGATGCATCTTGCAAGCAAGGCTTGTATGGTATTACGCAAGAAGTCGAAAATCAAAAAGAATTAGAAGCTTACATTGTTTCTCTCATAGAGGACAAATTTGCATAGGGAAACGATTGCACCTGCTCCCTAAAAGGATTTGAAATCGTTTCTATAATTCTGTTATAATGAAAAGGAGTAAGCAAATGAAAACAGTCATCGGATTTCATCGTCCAGAGGAAATCAACGGATCTTTCAGCAACTGGTATTTGTCTGATTTTGTCGTGGACGGCATAAAATATTCTTCTATGGAACAATACATGATGCACAAGAAAGCTCTGCTTTTTAAAGATACAGAGATTGCATCACAAATACTCTGTACTTCAAATCCGGGAGAAATAAAAAACCTCGGAAGATGCGTTTCAAACTATAACAATTCTGTTTGGAACGGCGTTCGGCAACTCATTGTATATAAAGGATTGCTTGAAAAATTCAGACAGAATGATGATCTATCTCAAAAATTGCTGGAAACAGGCGAGGCCATCTTAGCAGAATGTGCGGTGCACGATCTCATTTGGGGAATTGGCATTTCCATGACAGATCCGGCACGATTTAACATCCATGCATGGAAAGGACAAAACTTATTGGGATACGCCCTTATGATGGTTAGAGAAGAACTCCATCACACACCATCCAAATAAAACACTGCTTGCATGTTTCAGGCATTCCCGACTTTTAATAACCTCCATTTTCGGGCAAAAAAGAAAGGCTGGTTCCCTGCTACCATCGCATTGGAATCAGCCTCTTTTTATTTCTTAAAATGCAGCCTTGTTCGCCACAGAGCAGGGGTTATTGGATGCTTAGTTTTTGCTTCATGACAGCAAGATCCAGCACGTTCAAATTGCCATCTTCATACAAATCCGCTACTTCTCCCTCACCCAGCTTTATACCTGGAACTGCCAGCAGCCATTTTTGAAGAAGAACAACATCCGCTACATTCAATGCTCCATCTGCATTTACATCGCCTTTTATTTTCTCGTCTTCTGCTACAAAATCCTTATTTACGTCAAGCGATCCATCATCCTTCAAAGTAATCGACAGATAACCATAATCGGTATATTCACATTCCGGATTTGTTCGGTCTGACAGTGTTCTTCCCTGTACCCGCACATAATAAGTGACTTCTGGGACGAAATCATAAATGGTAAAATCGTTCAAATAAATATCCGTAAACTTCGGGTCGCCTGCAACATCAATGCTCCAATTGGAAACCTCCGAATTTGTGCTTGTAGAAACTTGAACATTATCTTTATCAACAACAGTTCCGAAATAATGGGTCAGAAAACTACAGGATAATTCCGGTGCTGGCATGGTAATATTTTTTTTCACGGTTTCTCTTGTAAACGTTTCTTTTTCCATGGTTTCAGAGGGCTCTTCTTTTGTATTTCCGTCAAAATTCAGCATGATTGCACCATTTTCATACTTATAATTGCCGTCCATCTCCTCTGCAACCTCTTCCAGACTCATTCCAGCATCTACAAAGTTGATTGCATCATCATTTTCACTGCTTCTTTCACAGTTTGTATAATAACTCTTCTGTTCCGAAAACTTGTATCCTTCTCCGACCATTCCACCAATATTTTGATGGTCTGCATGCACTTCACCCAGATTCAAGCAATAGAACACTGCAAAGTCCGGATTGCGAACCGTGTAAAGTCCCCCTGCTCCTATCATTCCACCTGCACCGTTTTCATCTGTACCATGTTCTGTATAGATGCTTCCTCGATTGATACAGCTATAAATTCCAGGATCTGTTATCACCTGCTGACCAGATGCCGTCAAAAACAATGCCGGATTGATGAGAAATCCTGCCGGAACAAGAGCAAACATCATTACAACGGCTGCAACGCCGCTCTCATCATCGCTGAATTTTCCAACAATTCCGCCTGCAAAACTGCCATGTGTTCCATATCCTACTTGATTCAGACCGCTTGCAAAAATCTTACCGTCAAATTCACAATGAGAAATGACACCTCGGTCACAAATTGCAGTAATTCCGCCTGCACACGCCTCCCATAATGCTGTGTCACCGCTCTCAACTTTCTGTGTATTGATACACTGAATATAGCTGTCTTTCACAATTACATTGGTGATAATGCCGGATGTTCTTGCAAACAATCCTGCATAATTGTGATGCAGAGAATACATGCCGGAGATTGTATGACCATTCCCATTAAACATACCCGCAAATATCGTATTTCTGCATTCTGGCTGTATGGTCATTACCACATTCACATTGGGGGCTTCAATTGGAACTGCACCAATTGCCGTCCAATTGTTTGCAGGGGGCTGCTCGTTCCAATTGTCGAAATTCGTGGTGTCATTCAAGGTAACATCAGAAACCAGATTAATCATGGTATTTTTCATGTTGTTGCCGTTTCTAACAAGTTTGGCAAGTCCAGCAAGTTCTTCTGCTGTGCGAATATTGAATATGGCAATTCGTTCTCCGTTTTCACTTACAATCACATCGTGTTCCCGATAATACCAAGAAGTATCTTCCGTTCCATCCCAAATCGCCGCTTCCGCAGAAGCCGTCACAGATGTTTCCCGCATAAAGTGGTGGTCTACTGGGCATAGACTTCCAAATAGTGTAAATGCCATCACTGCCGCACAAACAGCAGCCTTGATTCTTTTTCTCTTCATGATTAACATCCTCCTAAAAGTTTCAATCGAATCTACTGTACACAATCTGCAACCGCATTTCGATTTTTAATGACTGCATTTCCCCGTATACTCTTCATGGTGGTTTTTCAACTAGAAATGCGAAGGCATTCGATCAATTCCCACCATGCAGCACTTCCTTTTTTTAGCATACCATAAATTTGAAAAGAAATCAAGGCGTTTCTTTCATACAATGCTCTTTTTAAAATAAAAATAGCAATTCTGCCCACTGTTTGCCGGACAGAATTGCCCTTTTTTAATATTTGAAATTTACCTCATATTAATTACAAAACACGAAATAATGATATGTCTTTTTGAAATTACTGCTCATTAAGTTGCCACTCAACCAGTTCCAAAACATAATTGCCAAAATCATTTGCGATTTTTTCTACTTTTTCATATCCTCTCTCTGTTTCTTCTGCTAAAATAATGCTCGGTTCTCCATTTTCATCCAGATCATTAAAATCCAAGAATGCCATATTTCCATCATCCTCAAAACAAATTGGAAGCCACTTCGGATTAAGACCATTTTTTCGTTCTAAAATAGTCCATTCCACCAAGCAACCCTCAACAGAAACACTTGAAAAATCCGTTTTGACAATCCCATAAAGTTCTACTCCGAAAAATTCCATGTATCCATAAGTTGTGAGGTACTCCTTTAGTTGTCGTGAAAATAAAATTCCCACCTTTTTCTCAGCAGCGGAAATGACGTCATTTGAAACCCCGGAACCTGTACAATAATTATCACATTCTCTTGCCAACTTCATTGCCTTAAGATAGTTATGATAAGCCACTTTGAACCTACAATAATAATTTATTTGATTATATTAAGATATATAAACTTTTTTAATGATGGAAATCTTGAAAGCACTTGTACTGCATCTTTGTACTTCACTTCTTTTTTTAATTCAAAAGGAGGAGATAATGCACCTTGAAAAAGAGGAACAATACTATCTGTATATCCAAAAGCTTTTTTTATTCTTAAAATGTCATTTTTATTTGTTATTTTAGAAACAATTATAACACTGCAAGAACGAGAATCTTCTTCAACTTCATCAGAAGAAAATTCCTCAGAACATTCTTCTAGCCATTCTGTTAATGCTAGTTTTGGATTCAATCGCAAAGCCCTTTCTGTATTTGAAAAGTCTGGAGGCATAACTTCTGCATTTATAACAATTTGTAATCTCTTTTCTCCTACTCCAAATAATCCATTTTCATCAAGAATAGACATTGCTTTTTCCATAGAATCTAACCAAAAAATTTCTTCTGTTTTATAGTCAGATTCCGAATGAATATGTGACATTCTTTCTTCGTATATTTTTTGAACGTCAAGAAAATATTCATCATATTTATACGCACAGTATGGAGAATCTGCATAAGACCATTTATACAGTTTTTTTTCATCATCATTCGCTTTATTGTTATAGATTACACGTTCTAATGCTTCAAAAGACCATGCAGATAGGAAAGGAGAACTGTTATCCAGCTTTATTAAAGAACAATAATAGAATTGTTCTTTATAATCACTAAACAATTGTTTAATGCATCTATCAGCCGAATTTACAAGAATATTCTCTAATTTAAATCTGAAATCATTCATATTTTAAAATTTCCTTTCAAGACCTGTCTTCCAATTGTTCTTAATTCTCGCTGCAAACCTGTTCTAATCGCTTTTCCTCGTCCATTTTCATAGTGGTTTTTCAACTAGAAATGCGAAGGCATTCGATCAATTCTCACCATGCAGCACTTCCGTTTTTCAGCATACCATAAATTTGAAAAGAAATCAAGGCGTTTCTTTCATACAATGCTCTTTTTAAAATAAAAATAGCAATTCTGCCCACTGTTTGCCGGACAGAATTGCTATTTTTTAGTGATTCTTGAGCCAATCTAAGAAATACGAACAAGCTTCTTGCTCTGTTTCAAACGCTTTCAGGGAAGTGCGGTGTCCTCGTTCTGAATAGTAAGTGTACCACTTACCCCCTATTTCTTCCATGCAATATGCTTCATTTGGCAGTCCGCCATTTAAATCATATGCAAATCTGTCAATATTTGATGCATTTAATATCTTTTCTAATTCTCTTTTTGTCATCTTCATTCCTTACGTTTCGGATTTATAGCTTCGTTTTTCCAATATCTTTGACGAACCAATGACCCCATTTAAGTGCTATTCCTGTACGCATTGGAGCATCTATAAGAACAGACAGTGTAAAATTTTATATACAGTTAAAAATATTCTTTTAGAATCTCATCCGCTCTTTCATGACCATTCCGCTTTGCTGCTTCAAAATACTTTTTCGCCACGCTTTTGTTAACGGGTACACCAATTCCTTGTAAGTAACAACTACCTAGATTAAATTGTGCATAAGGATTTCCCTGTGCAGCAGCTTTTTGATACCAGAATACTGCTTTTTCAGCATCCTGCTTTACACCAAGTCCATTTGCATAACATTGTGCTAAATTATATTGTGATTCAGCAATTCCTTGCTCTGCTGCTTTTTGATACCATTCCACAGCTTTTTGCAGATTTCGATCGATACCATTGCCTTGCTCATAACACACTGCTACTTCATACTGTGCATCTGGATTTCCACTACAAGCAGCTTTGTAATACCAGAAAAAAGCCTCTATTGGATTTATTGCTACGCCATATCCATCCGCATAACAATCTGCCAATTCGAGCTGTGCAAGTGGAAATCCCTGATTGGCGGACAATAGAAGTAAGCGAACCGCTTCTTCATATGCTCCATTTTGAAGATTCTGCATTGCAAATTGATATTGAATTTCCGCATCGTTTTTTCTGAAAATATCAAAAAAACCAAATTTCCGTTTCATGTTTCTACTCCTTTTCTCTTTGTAAATGCATGCCCTTGGCACTCTGTAAACCAAAGAATTGTGATTTAAGCCACATTATCTTTAAATTCTACTTCTATTTTTTCACATACAATTTCCAGTATTTTTTTCCTTTTCCACGTTTCAAAAAGACGAAAATGCGTGAATGTTAATCCATCCATATATGCTCTGGATGCACCGCTTTCTATCTCTTCCGAGATAATCTGCTGTATGAAATCGGAATCCTGCTGGATTTCAAAATCTCCAATTTCTTGACCAATCGCATGATAATCTATGATTCCATAGTAGCTCAAAAAAATTATCTTAACTCTTTTCGCATTGTATAGCTGTATGTAAATAGAAATATCACTTTTCAAGATCTCTATCTTGTAAATGGAGGCATCTTCTAATGAAACTTCATATATCGTATTTGCCTTTATGAAAATCACCTTCTTTATTTTCTGTCAATACGAACTTCTCCTGATAGGAAGCGAGTGTCACTACTTTTAATATATAAATGCTTACATGATTCGATAGCCATTATCCAGCATTTCTTTTTTCGTTTCAAATTTAATTTTTGTTTTCAATGTGTCTTTTGCAAGCCCCAGATGAAATCTAACAACAGAATTTCTCATAAATCGTTATTCATATTTTGTTCTTAGACGAGAAAAAATCCCATTTGCTGCAATACTATCTGGTTTTTCAGCAATAATTTCTTTGCTTAAAGTATACGCTTTTTCTTCTGATAATAATTTTTCTGGAATAGTATTAAAAAATAGCAAGTATTCTTTAACTTCTACTACAGGTTTTAATTCTAATAGCTTGCAAGCATGATAAAAAGCCAGATTATACCCGCCTTCTAACCAACACATTTGAATAAGTGCTTCTGAAATAACCTGATGGTAGAAAGCAGTATTTTGAATTGATAAAATATAGGATAAAAATCCTAAAATGATGATACTGTCCGTATCTGCTGCTTCACACACCATTAAACTGATTTGTTCTTCCTTTGATAATTGAAATAGATGCTTTGCTGCATTTTCAAAATCAAGTTGATATATCAAATCAATTATATGTTGCTTTTCTTTTTTCATATAAATCCTCCTGATGAATCTGACACACTTAGTAAGCATTCCAGAACGACACGAAATATGGAATCTAAAATAGGAAAAATTTTATTTTTCAGCTTCTCTATAATTATTGTATATCAAAAGATATTTTTTCTAATGCAGTCATTACTTGATTTCACTTTTTTGTCACTGAGCCAATCCATATTGGGACATTCCATATGAAAGCAAAATTTACTTGCCATTGTTTCGGAATATAAAAAGTAACTGCAAAACATTTTATTGGGAAAGCTATCTTTTAGCCAGTTTTCCAGTGATTCCACAACCTGAAGCTGCTTTTCAAAATCATTGGAACACAATATATCATATAGATTAAGCGTATGATTCTTTACTTCTTCACGAATATCTGCTTTGCTATAAACCGGCTTCACAGATGAAATAAAGTCTTTTGGTAAAATATCCTTCATTTCGATACTTGTATTTTTATCGAATTTACATGCTGCGATAAGTTTTTTCATGCTCAAACCATAGCATTTCTTTTGATGTTCCTTCCATTGATAGGAACGTGCAATATCAATCATCTCCTCAGCAGAAAGTTCTTCTTCATTCGGTGACCAATAAATCAAATCCGATATGGACGGATGTGGAAGATTGTCGTCTAATATTTCTAATAGCTCATCGATTGTATCTTCATCTTCCTCACAGTCGATTACTCTCTGAACCATTTTGATTAGTTCTTGTTTATCGTACATCATCATGTGAATTAACCTTTCTCAAAGTAATGCCATTTTAATGGATTTTGCAAGCATCAGATGGAATCTAAAATAAGAAAGATTTCATCCTTCTTTCAATTCCTCAAATTCATACACATAAGAAAATGCCAAGTCAATCAACTCTTTTATCAGTTCCGAAAGAACCTCACCTGTATATGCAGGTCTTAACATATACTTCGTAGGTTTCACGCCTCCTGCACCTTCAAATATACAGGGAAATGTACCACCAGCGAAATATTTTCCATTATATCGAATATATACATGTGGATCTAAAAAGCCATCGAAAAGACTATTCTTGTACAGTTGCAGATGAAACCATACCTCATATTCTGTTCCTTTCAACAGGTATATTCGATAGAATTTCTCTCCGCCAAAATATTTATATGGGTATCCAAGTTCATTCAAAATAGATTTCACCAGTTTGGTGTCTACAACTTTCTTTGTGATATTTGCAAGACTTCTTGGATATCTTTGACGTAAGTCGGTGGTATCCATCAAAAGACTTTCTGAATATCTGCTGCACAACTCCAAATACCGATTGCAAAAATTAGATTTTTCAGCTAACTCCACTGTTAAATTTAAATGGCTCATTTTACTCCTCCATGATTCATAATTTTACTTTAGCTTCATTATACCAGAAAAAATGATAAGTGTAAAGAAAAATAAAAGCAGCACCATGTAAAAACACGTTTTATTTGAATTTACACAGTACTGCTCAATGAAATAAAAAATATTATTTTATTCTAAATCAATTTGTAAGATCTGAAAAATCCCACACTTTATTTTCTTCAAGAAAAATTATTTTTATATCATATTTCTCTTTTGCATACGTCATATACTCATCGATCTGGTCAAAATCCTTATTTACAGCTGGTATTTCTAGACACATTTGTCCAGAAAGCTTTTGTCCATCTATACAATCATATTTATTTGAACGAATAACAGTACCAGGAGCATATTTTTGTATCATTTCAGATAAATATTTGTCAAACGTATTAAATTCAATGTCAGATAAATCAGTTGCTTTTCTAGAAATAATTTTTTCACCAAGAATATAACTATCAAGACGTTTGCCATTTGCTAAATTCACTTCATTAAAAGGATATATTTTTTCAGCAATTTTATTGAATTCATTTCCCCTTGCCATTGGTGAATTATATTTCCAATGATCTGATGCTTCCTTCCAATCAATGCGATCTCGTGGAATTTTTCCAGATTTTTGTTTTCTTAATACATATTTTTGATAGTTGCTTTCTGCTTCCTCATCAATAAATTTACTGCTATCATCCAGTAATTCTTCAATTTGCTTTTGTGTTTTTTTGAGATTATTTGTTACTGTTTCTGCAATCTCATCTTCCGATTTTAATGATTTTCCATCAGTAAAGCATTCAGCTACCGACTTATAAACGCTATTTTTGTATATATTAGGAACTTTTTTAAACAATGCACCAACTTCATCGGAATACTTTACAGCACCAATAACAGGAATAATTCCCACTAAATCAAGAAATGATTGCCCAGCAAATGACCAAGAAAATTCATCATCTCCAATGATGATTTCTCCCCATTCTCCAATATCATATGTGATATCTCTTAAATCGCAAACCAAGTCTAAATCAAAAATACCAAGTACAATTTCGCCTGCAGTTCCAAGCAATGTAACATCGTCTGTGAAATTTCCTTTTACAATTTGATTAAGGAATTTACCAATATAGTCTGATGCTGCATCTGCAACTGGTTCAATGTAATGATTATATAAATAAGAAAGTGTTTCAACCAGTTTCTTTTTATTTTTATCCGCATTGACATTGTCATCTTTAATAAACTCTTTTACGTTATAGCCATACTTATCTTCCAGCCATGCATTGTCAACATTAAGTGGATCTTCTGCAATCTGTTTTTCCACAATATCCGGAATTGTATTACCGTTGGAGTCCTCCATGTATTTCCATTCTTTATAAGGAACAGCATCCTCTAAATTTGTAACATATTGTGGAAGATAAGGTCTGAAATGATAGTTCTCATTAGAATAGTCAGGAGAAAAAACAACCCCCAAACATTTTCCAGTCTCATCTTTATCATTGAAATTGAATGTTCTTTCTGTATTCAGAGAACCATCTTCATTATTGATATATGTTTCACAGTTGTCCCAAAGAACGGTCTGTTTGCCGCCTTCATAACCAAAATGAATGACTTGTGAACCGGAAGAATAGATCGATTTCGGCCCAGAAGCTTCATTGACTTCCCAGATTGGTCCAAAGAAACAGATATTACCTGCTGTCCATTTTCCTTCCATATCGGTCAATGTGATATAATTCCAGTTTCCATATACTTCGAGCCAATCTGCACTGTTTGTCATCCAGATGGTATCATAACAATTTGCCTGACCAAAATTAAAATCGCCGCCAATAACTACTGTACCGCCATTCAGACGCATATTTTGTCCGGCATTTCCACCCCAGCCATCTGGAGAAGCGGTACGAAATACTAAGTTATTGGAAACTTCCAAATAACCATTGCTAATATTCAGTGTTGCTCCTTGATTGCCAGACCAAAATTTCGGAATATCAGTTGTAAAGGACATACAGTCGCCTACATACAGAGAACAGCCATTCAGGTTCAAATCTGTATCATGCAAATTTAAGCTGCCCTGAAAAGCACCGCTTTCCTGCATGATCAGTGTTCTTTTAAAGGCATGATCCCAATCCAAATCGCCAGAAGCCTTGTATGCGGCAGAAAACCACGCAACATCTGCATTATCAATTGTGCCGCTGTCGTCTTTGTCCATGTATGCGTAGTAATTATCAGAACGTCCACGTTTCTGAGCCGCCGCATTGATCAAATCAATACCATCATTATAATCGTCCTTATTAACGATTATATCTCCTGTAAATTCATGATTATAGATATAAACCCATGAATTTACATCTCTTGCAGAATCAACTTCTGCCTTAAATGCAGCTAATTCTTCTTCTCCTGCACCAGCATCCATCAAAAGCAAATAGTCCGTATCATTAATTACTCCATCTAGGTTTATATCAAGATTCTGGACATTTTGTGGAAGTTCATAATATTCATCATCAGCAAGATGATCATAAAAATCGCAAAATGCTTTCAAATCTGCTGGACTAATAATATTATCACCATCTGCATCCATACTGGGATTAAAATCGGAATCACCACGATATGCTCCTAAGCAACTCTGTACATATGCCAAGTCTTTTCCATTGATGACATCATCGCTCCACTCGTTGTCGTGTTCTTCATTCCAAGTGGTATCACCTGGAACTAATGTCACTGCATTGCGAGAATCACCAGATCCAACAGTATAGGTACCAGTACCAAAATCCTTCAGGTAAAACGGCAAATAACCATCACTTTCATACTTGACATGATAAATGCCACTACCACTGCTTGCTGTTACAGTATAACTGTCACCGCTTTGAAGTTCCTGATATTCAAGTTCATTCCAGTTTTCATCAAAAATACGCACATAAATTGGAGTTTTATCTTGAATTCCATTGATAACCCCTTGTTTAACGATACCAGTTACAGTTAATTCACCTGCTGGAACATCGCCCTCCGAAGCAGCCATAACTGCTGCTGAACGATCTTGAACTGCTGCACCCGCTTCATCAGATTGCACAGCTATATCGTTTTTTGCAGTATCTTCATTGACAACGGTTCCATTTTCTTTTTCATCCGCAACATCAAAAAAATCTACTTTTCCCAGATCTTTTGTTGCTTCTTCAAATTCCTTGGCAAGCTGGTCTTTATTTTTTGCTCCTTCAATCGCTTCTGCAGCAGATGCAATTGTATCAGCATGTAAAAGGCCTTGGGCACTGCCGTCGCCAAAAATCATGACCTGTCCCATGAACATTAGGGACATGGCTCCGGCAAGTGTTCTTGTCAATTTTTTGTTCATGCACATCCTCCTTTTTTGTTTTCAAAAACATTCTTTCCTTTTCCCAACAGCAACATCACTGCCAGAGAACACCATGCGATTTCCAATACCAGAACAAATTGTTTGAAGTGAAAGACAAACAGCAGGATTGCTGCAACGGCTTCTATTGTCATCACAACAATTGCTCGAATATGATAAACATGATGTTCTTTTTCATCCAATCTCTTATTTCGATCTTCTACCGGCGACAGCAAAAAAACAACGATGCAGGCGATCAACGATAATGTTGTAATCACCCAAAAATACATTTGGGGCGTGTATTTTACGATACACAGTGCAATCCATAACATTATCGCAGAAAACGCCCAGCATCGCTGCGGTGTAGAAGCATGATAGCCTCCGGCATATACTCTTAATGGGATATATGCGATTGTGTAAACCATTGCCGGTACAGCAAGTCCCATTATAAATCCAATCAGGAGCATTGTTAGAATGTTCAGAATTGTTGCAAACATCTGACGCAGGCCATATTCATACAATGTTCTATTGGATTTTGAGATAATGCCACAGTGTTCTAGCTTATCTGCAATCTTACAAGATAATTTAACAAATATCAGTAAGTTAAAACTATCGAAAATCTCAAGTTTCAGCTGATCATCATGTGAGGGAGCAGACATTATTTTCCCTCCCTCCATATTCAGTTTTGAGAAGCCCTTTTTTGCCCTCCTGAAATTACTAAGACAATTGAGAGAAGCAAAATGGGAAGGTTTCAGATGTAAATTTTATATGAACAGGCAGGAGAAAGAAAAAGCAGCATACAAAACCGGTCATTTCGCCGGATTGTATGCTGCTTGGGGACAAAAAAAGAGGCAAGTCCAACAGTGTTAATGTTGAACTTGCCCCGAAAAATGAAAGGAATGGAGAATCATTAGAACGGACAATTTTCATGAAAAGATGCAAGCATACAGATGTGAAAGGGAAGTGCTGGAATCGATTTTGCGTGGAAAAGTTTATTTTAATGATTGGTTCCATCTGATGCTGCATCCTTCCGGCGTAAAAATACACCATAAGCGGATTTTAGGATGATTGGAACAGTTTCATCTAAATTGGAACAGCTATTTTGAGAAGCATAAATTCGCCTAGATGCTGAATCATTTCAAACCGGAAGGATACAGCATCTACATTTTGTAGATGCCGTATGCTTGATTGTATTGTTTTGAAATTTCCGGCTTTTACCGTTTGGAGTCCTCTTCCTGTTTCAACAAATTATAACGCATCTGACAAAGGTCAAATACATTCAAAGTTTGATCTCCATTGAAATCTGCTGCTTTCCAATCCGCAAGCTGTGTGTCTGGAACAGACAACAGCCATTTTTGCAGCAGTACAACATCAGAAACTGTAAATGCACCGTCTGCATTAACATCCCCAATGATTCGCTCTTGATACTGAATAGTGGCTCCTGTTAGCTTTTCATTCAGCAAACCAATGGTAATCTGACTCCACTCTTCTTCCGTTCCGTTATAGGAAACTGCACGCAGATTTTTGCAGTTATAAAATGCGGAATCTCCCACCTTAATCAGGGAATTCGGAATTGTAAGGGTCTCCAGATAAGGATTCTCGGAAAAAGCATACATTGCAACAGATGTAACACAGCTTGGAATGATATATGCAGCATCTGTCTTTGCTGCCGGATAGATTATCAGTGTATCTTGCTTCTTGGAATACAGAACTCCATTTAGACTAGAAAAATTGGGGTTATCTTTCGCAACCTGAATCTCCTGCAATGCACTGCAAGAGCCAAACGCATTTTTATCAATTTTTGCAACTCCAGTTGAAAGTTTCACAGACTTCAAAGAAGTACAGCCCAAAAACGCCATTTCACCAATGGAAGTTACCGAATCCGGTACTTCGATGGAGGTAATTGTAGAGAGATAAAATGCTCCGACAGAGATTGCAGTAACTGGAAGTCCTTCGATTTCAGAGGGAATTACAACATCAGAAACGGAATTGTCAAAGCCGGTGATCTCAATTGAATCTCCATGGTTGACATAGGCGAATGCGGAATTGTCTGTAGCGTCCGTATTGGGAATTGTATAAGCATAATATACATAGTTCAATCCAATATAGTCCTTGAATTCAAACTGATAAGTTACATTATTATACCGAATTGAATCGGCATCTACCAGTGCATAACCCAACGTTTCATCCACTTCTGCCAGGGAGTTGATCCTGTCGGATAGAGCCTTTACCTTTTTCTCCACAGACAATGCTGCATACTCTTCTGAATTGATCAATGCATTGAGTGTATCCGTAATTTTCTGCATATCCGCCAGTTCCTGCTCTGTGAATTGGCGATAGACACGGACTGTAACAGTATCGGAAGTATAGGTCTTTCCATTCACTGTATACTGTGCATAATAAGAATAATCCCCTACCTGATTTCCGGACAGATCCAGATAATTGGAGTACACGCCATCATTTTCGTACAAGTCTCCGTCATTTAGATAGGTGGCTGTGCCATCATCATAAAGCACTGCCACTTCCTGATTTGTAGAAGCATCCATCAACGAAACAAAATCCACATCCGCAGCTGTTTCAGCCGTAAACAAAACAGACATTTCTTCTGAATCTACCTGAAGCCGTTTGGCACTGGAACTCAGTGTAACATCAGTCGCAATACCAGGAGATACTTGATCAGGGCCTTTGACCGCAATGTCCAGATAACACGTCACATCAGAAAATCCGCCAACACCCTCACATTGATAGGCATAGCAATGCTTTTCCTCATCATAGTTCACAGAGTTTTCTTTTACATATCCCTCTGCAATCAGCTGCTCGAACAGTGCATCTGCCATTTGCTTTCGGGTTTCCTGATCTGCATTCTGAAATGCTGTATCGCTGGACAGTACACCTACCTTTTGTGCGATTTCTGCCATTCTTTCAGCGTCAGCATCTGATACCACATCATAAATTACAACAGAAAAGGTTTTTGTGGTAGAAACTGTTCCATCAGCATCTGTCAGGCGAGCATAATAAGAATAAGAACCAACTGCCGCATTCTCAAACGACAGAACAGCAGACCAAGTTCTGTCATTTTCCAAGTCATCTCCGTTAACGTTGAAGTTGCCGTCATCCAGCATTTTTGCGACTACTTCGTTTGTTTTGGCATCAACCAGTTCTACATCGCTTCCGGAATACTTTAAGCAAGTAGCCGTAAAGATCACCTTTTTATCGGTTTCATCTTCCATAAACTCTGCGTTTCTAGTATGCTGATTTAACCGCAATGTAAAAGAAGGATACTCCGCTGCACAAATTTGCTCCGCACCGACAAAAAAGCAGGTGCCGCTCATCATTGCAGCAGTGAGCAGACTCAGAACTCTTTTTTTCATAACTAATTACCCCCAAAAATAACAAATTGCAACGCCAATAATGCTTTGCGTGATATCCTCCGCATATTTGCCGAAACGTTGCAAATATAATAAAGAAAAGCATTGATGCAGCGAAACAGTGCAGCAAAATGCCAGATAGTACTGCAATTAAGAAAGTGATAATAGAAGAAAACAGAATTTCAAATCCATACTGGTAAACTTCTGCCTTTTCCATTTCGATTGCATCATTTTTAATCAAACTTCGTACAACTGACCTGGATAAAAATAGAATCATATGTAACATTTCCTTTCTTTCCCCTAATTTTATTATACTGATTAAAATGAAAAATACAATACATATGACGTAATCGGTATGTTTTACGACGTAATCGGTCAAAAACAAAAAAATCCACCTCATTTTTCAATAAGGTGGATCATAAACGATATTCTGTTTCGTCTTACAATTCGTGGATTTTTAGCATAATATCTGCAACAAACCAACCATTTTCCTCAGAAAAATTGCTCATCCCATCGTTTCTTTCAACAGCATCTTCTACACTTTGTAATCCAAATCCATGGATTTTTTGATTCTTCTTAGTGGTTCCTAGTTTCTTGTTGTTTTTTAATACTGACTCTGCAATTTGATTCTGAACAACGATCCGAAAATAGTTGCCGATGATTTCCATGGAAAGACGAATCTGCCGCTTTTCTTCTTTGGATGCAGCCTCAATTGCATTATCCAGCAAATTAGCTAATATTACACACAAATCGGTTTCATCTATTTTCGGCAGTTCTTCCAGCACAAAATATTTTATGTCAATTTGGTTTTCGTCACACACAAGTTTTTTCAAATCTAAAATAGCATTGACTGCAACAGAACTCGTCATCATATGATATGGCAGTTCTTTTTTCACCTGACCGATCAATTTCTCAATATATTCCATAGCTGCATCTGTCTGTTGTAAACGAATATATTCCGAAATGCAAAGCAAGTGGTTTTTCAAATCATGACGCAGTGTATTTACTTCTGTATTCCAACGGATGGAATCCTGAAGTTTTTGCTGTTCGTTTGCAATTTGTAATTTCAATAGTGCCTGATTGTTTTCTACACGATTTCTGGAGGAAGTAAGATAAAGCACAAAAAACAACAAAACGTTGATTGCAATCATACATATTACAATTGCAGAAACTTCCCAGCTTGCTACATCTGTTTCAATTACAATTTCTTCTAGAACAACACCAGCAAAAAAAGTGGTCAAAAGAACGATAGCCATAACAATACACTGAGAAACATGAAATATCACTTTTTTCTTTTCAAAAATATTGGCAAGTATGATTAATGTAAAAACCAATAGAGCTTTTGTAATAAATAAAAGTAAAATACGAACTGGATTTCGAAGAAGTAGCACATCTGCTGAAGTACTATGTATGAGTAAACTTGTGACTAACATTGTTGAAATGTTAATTATAAACAAACAGGCAAATATAAGAAGTACAACAATTGTCTGAAGCCATATAGTTTTTTTAACATTATCCAACAAAAAAGAAGATAAATAAAAATTGTGATAATGACATAAAGTCCTTCAAACACAAAAAATTGATCCAATATTAAAGAAGAGGTGCATTGCAGACAACAAAAAACTACTGTTCCAATTATCTTTTTAGATCGTGCCATGGGTTTATAGGACAAGATCTTGACTAGAAAGAAGAAGATAATCAAACTTTCTGAAATAGTGGCTAACCACTCTGAAACGGTGTAGATCATATGATATACCTCCTCGTTTTTTGTTGAAACATTTCCTTGACTGATTTGATTTTTCTTCGACTGATAAACAAAAACTTTTCATTATCCAGTCTCAGGGTATCTTTTTCAATCGAAAAGATATGCTCAATATTTACAATACAGCTTACGCTAATTGGAATAAAACCTTGAAATTCTTCTTTTTCCAAGTAAGAACGAAGGGTGTCTCTTGTAATGATTGCATCCTTTTTGTTGACCGTATAGATTTTTGTTTGATGATTTTCGCTTTCAATATACAAAATATCAGAAACCGGTAAATTATAATATTCTTTTTTTTGACGATGTGCTGCGAATATCATGACATGACTATTCTTTTTCTGTATTTCTTGAACCACACAGGAAATTGCAAACGGAAGTTCTTCTTGTATCTTATCTTTACGAACAAAACCAAGTACCTTATATTGAAATGCTTTTTGCATCAAGTCATCTCGATTTGTGATGTAAACGATTGGCGTATTATTTCCAAGTTCACGCAGGGACTGAGAAATGTCAAAGCCGCTTTGCTTTGGCATATCCAGATCCAAAAAAAGAGCTTGATATTTCTTATCGAATATGGCATTACAGAATACATCTGTGTCTGTATAGGTATCTATTTCAAAATTTATATGGTTTTCCGTTTGCCATTGTTGAAATACAGAAAGAATTCCTGAAATTGCTTCTGTCTGGTCATCTACTACTGCTATGCGAATCACGCAATATGCCCCTTTCTTAGCTTTCTCTCTCTATTTCCATAATACCATAAAAAATCCCAAAAAGCAAGAAGAATAGATGGTTTATCACTGGAGATACTAAAAGGAAAGAAGCATTTTTGTTTCGTAAAATTCGCCCATTGACCATTCAATCCTAAAAAGTCACGCTGTTTCCAATGTTTTTCGCATTTCTCATACGATTTTTTGACGGCGAAACATCATCCCGTCAATTTCAACCGCTTTACATATTCCTGCTTCATCTGCATAGAAGAATGCACATATCGATTCAAAGTAATACTGGCATCAGCGTGTCCTAGCAATTCACTCAGCGTCTTTGCATCAAACCCATGGGCAATACAATCTGTAGCATAAGTGTGTCGAAGCAGATGAAATGGAACCTTCCGGATACCACAGAGTTTCAGAATTTTCTGAAACCGATACTGCATGGTTCTCGGTTCTGCCGGTTTGCTTTTCCCAGTAATCAAGTACAAAAAATCCTGCCGCTTTTTCTTTCCCAGCAATGTCAATAAGAAGGACGGAACCGGAATTGTCCGCACAGAAGTTCTGCTTTTGGGAGAGCCGATCAGTACCTCGGAACTGCCGTTTCGATAGACTCTCTGCACAGTTCGCTTCACGGATAGTGTTCCGTTTTCAAAGTCAATATCACTCCATTGTAAGCCGCATAATTCACCTACACGTAAACCGGTGAACAAGCACAGCAGAATCGCCAGATCAATGGTCAACCCTGTCTGAAGGAGATACTGTTCCAACTTCTTTCGCTCCTCAGAAGACAACACGTCCAGTTGTTTTTTCTCTGCTTTCGGCATAGTGAAATGCGTTCCACGAATGTGATATTCCTGCACTGCATACTGTTCTATGCTGTGGTAAACCCGCATAATGTCTTGTACAAACCGAGCGGAAAGTCCGCCAGTTCCGCATAATCGACCGCTTTGCAGTTTCTCATAGACAAAATCATTCAGCTGATGTGTTGTCATATCTGTGAGATACTTTGTTCCGAGATCCGGAAGAATATGATTGCGAATGATGTTTTCATAGTGCGCATAACTGGACGGCTTCACACGCAATTTTGCTGCGGAAAGCCATTGACGAGATGCCTCTGCCACGGTCAATTTCAAAGCAGAAACTGGCTGGCTCTGCAAAACAGCTTGAAATTGTGCCATTTTTTCCTTTACCTCAGAAAGCGTTCTGGCATACACAAATTTGTATTTCAGCGACCCATCTTCCTTATGACCGATGGGAACACGTCCCTCAAACCGACCATCTTTTCTCTTGTAAATGTTGCTGCCTCTTCTTGGCATTGGAAATCCCTCCTGACAAGTTTTCGGACTGTTCAAAGCAGGAAAAATCCTGTTTTTTCTCCGATTTGGATGATTTATTCATGAATTTTCAGAAATATATACTTTACTTTTTCTGAAAATCTGCTATAATGATAGCAGATTCGATGCTGTTTTGTCTGAAATTTCTGCAAATAAATGGGCGGATTTTACGAAGAAATCTACATTTCATAGAAAAAACCATGCTGGGAAGAAATGCTCTCCCAGCATGGTTTTTTATCGTTCTGGATTTGTTTCCTGATACGTTCTCAGCTTGTATGCGTTGTGTCAATTTCAATTTCGTGTATTTCTGATCTTATCCTGACTTGTTCCCGCATACAGAAAAAAGGCATCTCAGCTACCTTTCAAATATTCTCCAAAAAGAAAAAAGTGCCGAAAAATCAGCACTTTTTCATCTATTATCCTTACTTCCTTGACATCAATACCACGCACTCAACGTGGCTCGATTGCCCCAGATTGATGTCAAGTGTGTAGCTAAATTCGCATTCGTTCGCAGGAATTTATCAAAGCGTGTTTTTGTCATAAAACACACCGATTTTTACCCCTGTACGTTCTCGGAAACAGGTCAAAGACCTTGCTCCTACCTATAATATGCAAATCCACAGATTTGCCGACCGCTTCAAGACTTCGCTCTGAGGAAATAAGTCTGAAAGCCCATCGCGTCAACTCACTCAGGCTTTATTTCCTCCACCGCCATGCTTTCCCTTGATAACAATAAATAGCGCGATACTGCCAACCGTGCCCACTGCACCTAATACACCATTTCTAATATTTGCATTCCTTTCGCGTCTGCAATTATCACATAACTTGTGCTTATTCGTGCTTACAAGTTCGCATCCGCACTTCTTGCAATAACAAATTTCTGGGTCTTTATTATTGCTCATCAGAATCACCTCCGGTATGTTCTGTTTCTGCGGTCAACAGATTATGTACTGAATACTCAATTTGTGCCTTCGGATCAAAGGCTGTAATCCTCGCTGCAATATCGGTAAACTGGTCAACTACTTCGATCCGCTTCTGAGAAGAATTCTCATTGAGCAACAATAATGTATCTCGCTCATTAAGTTTATTTTCCACTATGAAGGATTTGAACTCCTCTAAGCATTCCTTGCACGGTTCATATTCTCCCAACATAGCGTATCCTTCACACTCGGTCTGCACAGAGTTGGTAATGTAAACAAGTGCCTGAAATGCGTCAATTGCCTTCCTGCTGACGTCTTTTTCTCCTTTGAAATCAAGCATCATTTGAAAATCAGACTTCTGGGAATGTTCGGTGATATGATACATATTCTGAGAAAAGTTCCGCATCAATACTCGCTTTGCATCTGTCGCACTATGTATAACATCCAGCATAGCCGCTTCTCTCAGCTTTGCATCCTGAATCAGCCTTGTCTGCACTAGTTTATCCCTTGCTCCTTCTGCCATAGCAAGACGATCATTCTGCAGTTCTACGTGGATTTCTCTTATTGCATCACCTACATATTCTATTTCATCAAGGATCTGAGCCATTACCGCGTACGTCGATAAGTTATTTAAGGACTGTGTGAGATTGGGTGTCAAGCCATATCCTCAAGTCTCACCTGTTTAACAAATCCATCTGCGTCACGAATTGTTGGTAGTATTTCTCCCTGCTTATCAATGGTGAATCGATAGATTCCCTTATCTATTAGATCCTTCACATAGGAATCCATCTTAGCAACCATGATGTGATCCTTGCCTGCCATAGCTCCTATTACTTCTGCAATTGCAGGGAGCTTTACCTTGATATTTTCCCACTTACCAAAATACTGATTATCTTCATATGAGATAATGCTTAGTTCTCCGCGATTCGGCTGCCACTCTTCAATATCATATTCAAAGATCGGAACCATCTCGTATTTGTCCTGCTCACTGATTGGCCTCTTTGGATCGGCACTTTGAAATCCACAATGCGGGCACTTCGTAGCTTTGTTCGATATTTTTGTCCCGCATTCCGGGCATAGTATTCTGCTCATTTATTCACGACCTTTCCTTTTTATTTGATGTTTCATAAGAGGCCTTGTAATTTTTGCGAATTAATCTTACTCGAAAAATTTTGCAAGGAAACCCTAATAGGTTTAGTCTGCACTCCAGCGGGATTCAAAATCATCATTTGACATTTTGAGACCCGTATTCAACTTGTCGAGTATATCCTTTCCACCGGGTGTCATTCTCACGGTCATCAGGTACTGCTTTACGGCAGTGCTGATATCACGCAAGGAGGCTTTTGCCTTAGTCCAGTTCGGAGGGCTAAACACCTTGTTGTTCTGACTTGCATCATCAAGTGCAATTTCAAAACCCATATTCAAACACTGACCAGCGAGTTCAATAACCGTATCAAGAAGGTCGTTGTCCTTGAGCTTTTGCATTGCAACTGCCGGATTCGGAACAAGATCCTGCATCTTATTGATTTCGCAGAATAGAACAGAAACAGCGAAAAGATGGTGATACGGAGCGTAAGCCTTAAGGGCTATCAAGGCCTCGTTCAGTCCAAGCGGATTATCATTACCCCAGTTCTCATAAACCTCTTTGTAGAGATCAGAAAGCGCCTGAACCTTTTCTGGACTATACTCTCTATGGAACAGCTGCTCGAAATACTTGTCGAATATTCTGCTCTCACTGTAGGAGATGGTAGGCCTCTGAGAGTGCCACGCAATCAGCTGTTTGCCGAGTGATGTCAGATCCACAATATGTGCTGTGTTGTATTTAACCGGATCAGCATTCTCTCCGCGTTTTGTAATGAAGTATCCGTCAGTAAAATGCTGTTCGTATGCCTTCTTCATCGCCAGAACATATTTGTCATTGCTCCTCAAATCACGAGCTTTTACAGCGCTCTGAGAGTTAGTGCATGTACTTATTTCATCTGCACGCTCTGCATTACTAATCTCATAGAAGCGGAACATTATATAAGCGTCGCTGACATTGCGGACGGACTCACTGTAATTATAGATCGTACTCAGGGATTGGCAGCCATTAACCACGTTCAGTTCCTTTACGCTCATGGTTCCATTGATAATTTTGATAGACGAGCAAATTGCCGTTATTCCATTGTGAAGGAAGAAGAACTCCTCCGGATTATTCCGAAGTGTGCGAGCGATTCCCTTATTAACCTTATTCCCGGTACCAAGAGACTGGCGTACATTTTTCCTGAAAAGTGTCCCGTCCTTGATGCCGGGAATCTTTATACACTCTTTCAGCGGAATAGCTGCGATAACAGCTCTTGTCGCACCAATCTGCATCTCCATATATTTCCCTTGTTCAATTGAAAATTCATAATTGATATAGGGACGATTTCGATTCAATGCCTCGTCATATCGAGCCTGAAGAGTTTCATTGTCAACAAGCACAAGATTCGCGCTCAAAGTTTCGCTCTCCGCAAGTTCAGCCTGAAAAGCAGCCAGATCAGACTTAGCAGAATCTGTCAAACCGGATGTAGTAATCAGTTCAAAACAAACCTCATAGTCGTCCTCTAAGGCTGTAGCAATCTCACTGATTTTTGCCTGCAGCTTTTCATTGGCCGCCTCCTGCAACTTTGCAAGATTCTTAATTTGAATCCACGACGATGTTACCTCACGAAGAGGTTCTGCATCCACAGTGTCGCCTTTGTAAAACTTTCCCTGAATAATGTATATTGTCGATGACTGATCATCGATATAAACCGCATCAATCTGCTTGTCTCCGGCTCCATACGAAGGTACCAAGCAACAAACCGCTGCCCATCGTTGGGATAGTTCTTCACATAATATTCTTGTGATATGTCATTCTTTATTTTCTCGTACATAATATTCCTCCGATTTATTGTCTATGTGAGAACATCACTCATCCTGATATTCAGCCAAAGCATCCGTATCGATTGCCTTAATTTCAAACGTTTTCCGTGTTGACACACAGAAGTTATACTCAATCATCAGATTAGCAAGTCTCTCACCATCAATCAAAATAATGTGATGAGTATTTGCGTAATCCATAGCCTTCTGTGAAAACTTAGCTGTCGTAACGAAAAGTCCATCGCCGTGCTTCCCGGCAATCGCACCTACAAAGCTCTGAATGTCCGGCTGGCCAACAACTCTATCTGGTGCCCATTCCTTAGCCTGCATATAAATCAAAGAGAATCCGAGCTTGTCCTCCATGATGACTCCATCAATTCCATCATCACCGGAAGCGACTGTTGCATGACTTCCGTAAGCCACAGTTCCATAACCCATCTTTGAAAGAAGATCAACAACGAGCTTTTCAAAGGTGTATGGCGAGATTTTTAGAACCTCACTCAACAAATCAGATGCAAGGCTTGCATTAATCTGCTTATATGCGTCTTCAAGTTGGTCATCGGGTGTAAGATCCGTCGGCTTTGAAATCGTAGACACCGTATCATCTTTATTTACAGGATCAGAGGCGGATGCAAAATCTACAAACGAAGGAAACTGTTCCAGATATTTGGAGCCTATTTTCTCTGGATTTTCTGCAACTACTTTCTTTCCAACTTCCGTAATGACAATAGTGGCACGGGCAGGACTATCAAGGAGTCCAGCTTTTTTCAGATAAGTCTTCGCCCATCCGACCCTGTTTTTAAACACGGTTTGCCTACCGCTCGGAAGCATTTCTGCGAGGTCTTCTGCTGATAAATTTAGCTGTTGAGCTAACACGGCAGTAACATCCTTAATTTTATAGACCTCACCGTCTTTTACTGCTGCCAGTAAAGGCTTCATTAATTCATCGTATTTTGGCACTGCCATGGTTAGTCCTCCTCCTTGACTCACTGAAGATCGGGATTGCTCCCCAGAGGAGTAATTCCGTTTTCTTTGAGCATTTCATTTATTTCATAAATCGAATTCTCAGCACAGGCTCCTAATACGCATTGATAAACGTATCCCTCGCCCTTCATTGAATTTAATTTAAAGTCTGTTTTACCGAGAAACATCTCAGCCTCTGGCAAAGGCAGCTTCAGACCTAGGCATAATGCAAGAACTGTCTGAACTGAAGTCGGATACTCTTCATCGTTTCTCAAACGCTGAATGGTTTTTTCTCCCACAAGTGAGCGGTCAGCCAACTGCTTATTTGAGAGTTTCCTTTCCTTCTGCAGCGCTACCAGCGTCTCAGCAAAAGAACCGGGATATCTACGCATGGCCTCTGACCGGCGCTTTGCGTTCTTGATTTGCTCAAGAAGTGTCTTGTTGTGCGCATTAAGTTCAAAGGAATATTCAACCTGATTTTCAACCGGTGCGGCATTCCGCATAAACTGCGTGTAATACCTTGCCCCTTGATATTTCGATTGATAGCTATATCCCTTCGAGAAGACGACGCAGCACTCATCCATGTGCGAGAGAGCATATTCTGACAGCGTAGCATTCCCAGACTGATCTCTCGCTATGTATTTCTCGTTATTGAGAACGAGATGACGATCTGCAAAAATAAACTGTCCGCTGTCAATCAGCTTCTTAAACTCACGATCAAAGCAGTACGCCTTAAACAAATCGGCATAGGGAATAGTGAACGTCTGATTCTTATCCAAGGCACCTGCTTCAAATGAATATCCGCGAACATACTGACCATCCACAAATGGATATGCGCCCTCGGCTTTGGAATATCCCAGATCCATCAGGCGAACCTTGGCGGCCTGTCTCGACACATCGAACAGCTCCGCAAGTTCATCAATGACATTCTCGTAGGCTGCAATGCTCGCATCATCAGCCCCGCCATAAACTGCAAGGAGCTGATCTGCCTTCAAGCGCGTCGGTTTCGCAGGCATCAAGATTCTCGGAGCGACGCCCTTGGCTTGCCACTCCATCCAGTCTACAGCCTTCCATTTATCTGAATCCATGGAATTAGCGGCTATTTGACATTGAATTGCTTTTCCCAGATTATCATCGGCACCTATCATTTTCATCAGTACGTGGTATGGCTGATGACGATGCCAATGAAAACACTCATGTGCCAGTGTAGTGCACTTTGTTCCTACAGATCTCTCATAGGAAACATGCGGATCAAGATATATGGTTCCTCGTTTGGCATTGCGAATTGTAATCTTCCGGTGCTTATCGAGAACATTCCCGTTATCAAATATGATAGTTCCAAAGTAAGTAAGATCATCTGACAAAGGGATATCTTCGATAACCTGTAGTTTCATATCGCTGGCTATTGTCTCGATTGGAACCCTCATAGGTTTTTCCAACGCTTCAGGACAATACCTTGTTAGGAACTTCTCCGCCTCGTCTTCAAACTGTTCGCGGGAAATAATAGGTACAAGCTCTCCGGACAGGTGGTCATTATCAGATTCCTCTTGCGGCTCACAATTACCAACAGACATGATTCGGAACCCACTCATATCGATGCCAAGAGTAACCTGACAATGAATCTTCAGCCAGTGCTCATTAAAATATCCCTTGCGAGATGCGGACGGCATTTCGACATCACATGATGCAATTACATCGAAAGCAATCACGCCATCCTCAAGCTGCTCAATATGGATAACATTCTCAATTTTCATATCAATGACCGACAGTCTTTTCGCGTCACCAGAATGCTCCTCTTGAATATAAGTTATGGCCGCATCCCGGATGTCGTCATAACGAGATTGATCGATCAGTTTCTGCAATGGACTTTCATCCTGCGCCTCATAGTAGTCCAGTCTGCTGTCATTGAGTTCTTTACGAATTTCCCGCCAGTTTGGCATATGCCTGTCCATGTGCGCGATGAATGTGGCGTCATGTTTTCTTGTAAGCAAGTGTGTCAGTTCATGCAAAATAATATAGTCGAGGCAAGCATATGGCTTCTGAGCGAGCTGCAGATTAAACCATAGTTTCTTTTTATCCATGCTGCAGGCACCCCATTTTGTGACCATATATTTTGTTTGCCAAGAATCGCATTTAAGGCCTGTCTGTGATTCCCACTTGGGCAGGCGCTTTTCTATTTCTTCTTTCAGAACCTTTCGATATTCCTCTTTGACATAGGCATCCCGCTGCTTTACTGTGCTTTTGGCACTCATGGAAAGGACAATATTCTGGTTCTGAATCTCGAAGCTGTTCTTCTGACTGTCCGGCTTAAAGACAAGGAAGTACTGCTTTCCCCAGATATACATCGTCTCACCAGAAACATACTGCCGCTTCGATGCCCTTGGCTGTTCCTGAAACTGTGCAATAGCCCTCTTGATAAAAACCAGCTGAGTTCTGGCATAAGCCTCTATAGCTTTATCGTCCACGGATAAAGGCGCAGAAATTACCACATGTCCATCCGGCGGCTTCACCTGAAGGTGCATATGCTTTATATTCTTTTTTTGCACATCAATCGGAATCCCGGAAATGACAATGCGCATTAATACTCCTCCTGCTTCTCAATGATCTTATAGATGCGTTCCACCTCGGAGTCATCACCCAGAATCTCAAAGAGAGCCTTTTTTATTCTCCTGACAACCACCTGATTATCCCTGAAACCGGACAGTGCCTGCTTTTTCACGGCCGTGTGAATGCGAAGAGCAAGTTTCTCGTCCTCGCCGGTGTTGTCATAAATGGCCATGAGCGCTTTGCTCTTACAGATGCTTTCCGGATATTTATCGTTATCCTCCGGGCAATCAACATTCTTGGCCAGCTTTATATATTTCTCAAGCATCTCAGCGTAGTCAAGAACTCCTTGCTTACGCTCTTCGATGAGCTTATCAAGGATTTCTGACATCCTTGCGTAATAGCGCGGATTGACAGTAACCTTTTCGATTACCTTCTTACGGATGTTATTCTCAATGGCCTCTGCTGCACCCTCCTTGTGGCCGCTATCACCTTCACCGGTAAGCGCTTCGCCCTGTTTTGCTACGAAATCCAATAGGGTAAGATCATCAAAATCGCCAATCTTCTCAGCATCCGCTGCCGTGATATAGTTATCGATCATCTTTCTCATATCAGGCTCATAGGCCTTCAAATCGAGAAAATCACCACTGGCCGTACCGATGGTTTTCTTCAGCTCAATGTAGAAAGTGACCTTCTTGTCATATTCATTCAGTTTGCCAGATGAAATATCATCAACCAGATATGGCTTTGCTTCCGCGAAAGCTCTGACAAGACTGCTCACCAGACGATAGAGTTTTTCTCTCAGGCGTGCATAAATCTCGTCGCTCTCCTCCGACTGACCGGAAACACCACAGAAATAATGGATGTACTGGATCTCCCCACGAGGTTCCTCGACGCCTTCGCAGAGTTCCTCGACGGCATCATACACTTCCTCAAAATAGGATACCGTAGCATCATGGCGACCCTTAACAAGTCCTTTTACATCCTCCGGATCATATTCTTCAAAAGCTCCGGAAGTATAGTCCTTCATTGCAGTCTGGAGCTGTCCAAACAGCTGCTTGTAATCCACGATATAGCCGAAGTCCTTACTATCATCATCGAGACGGTTGACGCGGCAAATCGCCTGAAACAGGCCGTGATCCTGCATCCTCTTGTCGATGTAAAGGTAGGTACAAGGAGGCGCATCAAATCCGGTGAGCAGCTTGTCTACGACAATAAGGAGCTTCATATTTGCAGGCTCCTCTACAAACTTCCGCTTTGCCTCCTTTTCAAATTCCTCCACCTTGGCCTGAACCGAGCCTGCATTCGGAAGGTCAGAAGGATCAAGCCCCAGCATCTTCAAATACGTCTCGTATTTGAGGAAGGTTTCGGTATCATCCTCATCGCTGACGGTGTCAGTGCGCAGCTCACCCTTGTTCGGTGTATAGGAAGATATGATGGCACACTTCTTAAAGCCCATCTGCTGAAAAATTTCGTAGTACTTGCAAGCCGTAGGAATACCATCAGCCACAAGGATGGCATTTCCATTGCCGTCCATCAGACGAGGTTTCATGTTAAAATCCTGAATGATGTCCCATGCCACTTTTTCCAGACGAGAGCGGGAGCTGTATACCTTCTGCATCGTACCCCACTTCTCTTTGAGCTTTGCCTTAGCGCGAGAAGAGAGGCCTCTGGTCTTTACATCAAACCACTTGTCAACACGATCCTGTGACGACAAATCTTGCGGAACATCACGGTATTCATATCGCAAATCCAGCACGACGCCATCAGCAACGCCTTCGTTATATTTGTAAGCATGGATGTATGTACCGAAGACTTCGATACTAATCTTTTTATCCTTTTTCAGCAATGGAGTACCCGTAAAGCCAATAAACACTGCATTAGGCATGATAGTCTTCATCGCCGTATGGAGCTTACCGGACTGTGTTCTGTGACATTCATCAACAAATACTACAAGATTCCCCTTTGCCTCAAAATCAGCAGGGAGAGAGGCTTTCAGTTCTACAATATAATTATCGTAATCGTTCTCCGTTGCTTCTCCGCCACGACGGCCAAACTTATGCACGAGGGAGCAGATCAGCGAATCATCATATACATTCAAACGATTCAGCAAATCTTTACCGCTCTTGGTACGAGCAATATTCTCATCCACACCAGTGAATGTTTTTTCTATTTGCTCGTCAAGCTCATCTCGGTCTGCCACGATAAGGACACGGGCATTAAGCTCCGCCCAATGTGTGAGAATCCACTTTGCAAGCCATACCATTGTCAACGTTTTGCCGGAACCCTGCGTATGCCAAAGAATACCGCCCATCGGTTTATCCGGATTTCTGTTCGGATTGTGAAGCTCTGTCCTCAGATTATTAAGCCTCTGCTGAGTACGCTTGATGCCAAAATACTGATTGTAGCGGCACACTTTTTTAATGCCTTTATCAAAAACAACGAAATTCATGATAAGGTCGATAAAACGTTCCTTATCGAACATGGCATATATCTGCTTCAGGAGTTTATTCTCGATGCCTTCGCAGGTTTTACTGATACGAACATCTACTGGATCACGCTCCTCCTCATGTTCTTTGAAGCCGTCATCCTTCCACTCCATATAGAACTTCTCTCCGGTCAGAAGCGTGCCGTAGCGCAGGCCTTCTGATTCGTTTCCCGCCATGCAAAATTGCATTGTAGAAAAGAAGCCCTGTATGAATGAATTCTTCTGGTTCGTCAGATTCTGGCGGATACCTTCAGAGACAGAGATACTGCTTCGCTTCAACTCGATAACAGCAACAGCAACACCGTTCAGATAAACAACAAGATCCGGTCTCTTCTCAGACTGTTCAACGACCGTCACTTCCTCAGCGATAGCAAAGTCATTGTTCAGCGGATTCTCTTCATCAATAAGCTGTACAGTCACCGGAGACTTTTCAGGACTTTCGCTAACCGGAATGCCGTACTTTAAGCGAGAGTATACAGTTTTATTCGCGTCATATAACCCGCGTGAAAGATTACCCGCTTCCTGTTGAAGCTGCGTAATGGCTCCATCGATCAGCTTGTCGGCATAGCCCTTCAATCGAAGGTACTGGCGCAGGCGATCTTCTTTGATATTCTTATTCTGCTGGTCAGACAGGTTACCAATGTACTGATAACCCAAGATCTCCGGATCTTTGAAGAAGCAGATCACTCTTTCCTGTGTTTTGCTTTCGACATCCCCAATACTCATCTGACAGGCACCTCCTTACATCAATCTGACCTTACCGGTCAGCAATTCTTCCATCATACCTTGCTTAATCATCTTGTACTTTTCTAATTTCTTCTTGTTAAGTTCGATTGATTTATCGATATCCTGTATATACAAACCAATAGATCGTTGTTCTTCATAGGTGGGTACATAAAAATCCAACTTTAAGAACTCAGTGTAGTTAATATTTCGTCCATCACGAATACCATATGTTACAGTAGCAAGCCTGTTGATAAAGGATTCTGAGCAAAAAAGATATTTCCAATAATAATCGAAATGTTCATCAGGATCTTTGAAGCCAAAAACAGTATACGCGGGAGACGTTATTCCTTTGATGTTTGAATGCGCAAAACCGCCCTGAAATGATCTCAAATGAATAACAAATTGTCCCGGCAAAACCCGTTTGTAGGTAACTTCATTTCTTTTATCATGCTGAATTTCAATGTTGCTATCATCTCTTAGAATCATTCCCTGTTCTTGTGTTGCCATAAGAACAGGTAACTCAGGGAACCCCTTATCAGCATACGATACAAACAATCTTTCTGCTGGGAGGCATTTGTATTCTCCATCAAAGTCAGGAATTCTGACATCTGGGATTATCTGGCCTACGCGTGGGAACATACGATCAAGACATGATTTCCTCAGGTCAACTTCCTTATTGATAAGATGTCGTAAGTGTTCCATATTTGCATCAAAGTCAAAAATAACTTTTGCAATAGCCTTTTGCTCATCCTTGGGTGGCAATTGAACAGCTACATCCTTTATCAATGTTTTCGTCAACCCACCTCTGATTCCTTCACCGGATGACATCTCCCTCAATTGAGAATACCTACTCTCCATAACATACATAAGAAACAGCGGATCAAACAGTTTTGACGGGTAGATCGCAGCAGTCGACTGGTTTGTACATAGAGGAATGTAATTAATTGCAGCCGTTCCGCGAGTTTTACCTTGACCTGCAAGACCGATGAGTACACATTGTGCAGGTATCATATGTGTGCTCGAAGAAGCCATCCCCTTATCTGTAATTCTTCCTTCAACAGAATGAATATATTTTTGATTCAGATCCCCCGAATTCATCCAAGGAATATCACCATCCCAATACTCTCTCTTTGATGTATCCGGAGTACCGCCAGAGAACACATCTGTAAAATCACCAATCTTAACAACATCCCAGTTATCTGGAATCTTGCCTATAACTGTGTTTTTCATTCCCATCTAAATCCCATCCTTTCCAGATGAGACTTCACCCTCGCCTCATACTCCGTTGTATCTTTTTCAAGTTCTGGAAGCGTGTCTTCATAGCGCTCTGCAAGCTCGATAATCCTATTTGTCAAGCGATGAGAAATTGCAGCATACAGATCAGCTATACCAAAGAAGATGGTGTCAAACCACTTCTTGTTCACCAGCAGATCCAGAATCTCTTCATCTGTCAGTCTATCATACCTTGTCCTGCACTTTTCATCCAGAGCCTTGTTCAGGTCTTTGACAACCTTGTTGTAGTCAGACACTTTGCCGCAAAGATCTAAAGCCTGCCTGAGTTGTTTTACGTCATCCTGCAAGCTTTCCGGCACGCTCTCTACTGTACGAATAATAAATAGGCGCAACATGATAGAAGACTTTGTGACAGTTCCTTTTTCTGTTAATGCGCTTTCGCAAAGCGGATGTCCCACCAGATATGCCTGAAGACGCTTTTTCTGCATAGGAAGTTGATCCATCAGGAGCTCCAGCTCGATGGTTTCCTCAGTCTCTACATGCTGGGTGAGTTCCTCGATCTTAGCTTCTAAGTCCTTTGCCTTGACTTTTCCGTTCTCAGCCACATCGGCAAGAGCAGATTCTTCATCGGCGCTCTCAACCAGATCAGAAAGCTGGGATTCAGTTTCTGCGACAACATTCTCTGCCTCTTCGATAGCATTCTTTTCATCACGGAAAAAGGCATCAATGACTATAGATTTCGGAATTAGGCGACCTTCCCAGCCAGTTACCTTCATCTCGCCTTTATTCTTTCCCTGAGTGATTTCCTCTTCGATATTGTCCGTCGCTCTTGCATTGGCATAGCCATCCGGTTCGCTTATGATAAGCGACACGTCATCGTTCATAACCTCATTCCAATAAGCCAGCAGCACTTGATACACGTCGTATTTATCAATCAGCGTCAGGTGTTCAAATTCAGCGAGGATATCCTCCGCAAGACTAACGATTAACTCTCTCGCGGATACATCTTCATCAAGGGAAGATAGAGCGGGATATTCCTTGGCCTTCCATGCTGCGAAAGCCTCATCAAGTTTCTCTCCGTATTCTGAGAACTCGGCGTTTTTATATATCGTCTGACGGATATTCTCATGCTCCACATTCAAGCTGTAATACTTTTCGCTAATCGCCGTCAGCAACTCAGCCTTCAGCGAAGGGAACACATTCCAATACTTAGACAGACTGTCGATATCAACCGCCGGAATACCGCCATGAATATGCGCATAGATATCCTGAATATCCTCCGGATCTGTGGAGTCAATATAGCGAGTAATGTTCAGGTTATACCCGTTTTTCTTTTCGATTTCATCGTTTGGTACGAAACGCGCATACTTTGGATCTGTAGTTATCTGCTCATTAAACGTCGTAATGATTCTATAGATATCACGTTCACGCAAACGATTCTTGTTGCCGTCCTTAACGTACCCACGGCTGGCATCAATCATAAAAATGCCTTGTCGGTTTGCAGCTCCTTCTTTATCAATCACGAGCACGCAGGCGGCTATGCCGGTGCCGTAAAACAAGTTTGCCGGAAGGCTGATAATGCCCTTGATCCAGTGCTTCTTTATTATTGCTTCTCTAATAGTCGCTTCGGCATTTCCGCGGAACAGAACACCATGAGGGAGAATAACCGCAGCTTTGCCATTTGACTTCAATGCCTTAAAGATGTGCATGAGCCAAGCATAGTCGCCGTTTTTTTCCGGTGGCGTGTCCCCATAGCCCTCGAAGCGACCATATTCTTTACCGGCAATACCATCGCGCCAGTTCTTCATTGAGAAAGGCGGATTTGCCACTATGTAATCGAAACGTTCAAGTATGGAATTATCGGACTTATCAAGATACTGCGGATTTGAGAATGTGTTACCGCTCTTGATGGTAATCTCGGCCTTACGATGCAGGACGGCATTCATCTTCGCCAGACCAGCTGTCGTGCTTTCCTTTTCTTGACCATATCCCATGATCGGGATAGGAGCTGCATCAATGGCTCGAATTAATAGGCTGCCACTTCCACATGCCGGATCGCATACCGTGGCGCTGGTGTCCGTGCAACGGCTGATTCCCACTACATTGGCGAGGATTCTGGAAACCTCTGCAGGTGTATAGAATTGTCCCTTGCTCTTTCCGCTTTCTGTAGCGAATTTGCGCATCAAATATTCGTAGGCGTCTCCGATGATGTCATCACCTTCGGCCTTGTTCCGAGAGAAGTCAAGTTCCGAGCGCTGGAAGATGGATATGAGATCGGTCAACTTATCAACCATTTCCTTACCGCTTCCAAGCTTCTTCTCATCATTAAAATGAGCAATATCAATAACACCCTTCAGGTCAGTATTCTCGTCAGCAAGGCGTGCTATGATTTTATCCATACCTTCGCCGATGTTTTTCTTTCCCTTCAGAGCAATAAAGTCATCAAAGGAGCAGCCCGTCCGCTTCTCCGGATCGGGATCTTTATCATGTGCCTTATCAAAGACCTTAATGTCTTCATAGGCTCCTTTATTCTTAAATTTATCGGTGACATACTTCATGAACAAAAGAGTCAGGATATAGTCCTTATACTCTGAGGAATCCATGCCTCCGCGAAGTTTGTCACAGCTCGCCCATAGCGATGCATATAATTGCGTTTTCTTGACAGCCATCTTTGTCTGCTCCTTGTCTAATGATTTTCTTCGATTTTCCCCTTGAATCAGTCAGCGCTTTTACCGCTCTTAACCCATTCATCGAGTTCGGAAATTTTAAACTTCCACTGTTTTCCGATTTTTTGAGCAGGCAAACCTTCTTTACCATTTCTGATCCAGCTGCGAAGAGTAACTGTTTTGATTCCTAAATATTCCGCAGCTTCATCTATGCTTATCCATTTGTCATTCATGATTTCTTCCATGCTCTCACCTCATAATTTGAATCTGAATACAGCTCAACTATTTTAGTATACACCATAAATGTGAATTTTTCAATAGTTTGCTGTTATTTGTTGATATTATTTTTTATTTGTGCGTTCTTAAAATTCCATGCCGGACACAACTATGTCCGGTCTTTTTTTGCCCGTTTTTCAATATAAAGCTCATCTTGGCCTTCTAGTTTCTGCCTATCAGCACCGCAAAAACGGACATGTCTGTGTCTGAGGTTTCAATCCCTAAAAATGGCATACTTGCTTTAGCACGTGGGAGCCATCTGTGCAGGGTGTTTCCGGTTCCACGTGACTACCGATGACAATCAAATACTGTACCGATCACCGGAAGTGAGGTGCAGCCGAAATGGAGTAATCCTTCGGTATGCTCTCACGCCTGTGGCCTGGTTTTGCATGTCTGGAGCTCTCCATTTCGGCAAAAGCCGAAGGAGGGCTTTCATTATGCAAAACAATGACAATCAGAAGACCTATTTTATCTACGTTCGCAGCACTGGCGAGAAAGTGCCGGTCATCAAGAAACAGCACGACTCCTTCTATAAGGAAGCCGACCGTATTCGCCACAAAGAGCAGGATCACGGCAGGTGCATGTGTCCATACCGCTTCATCTGGAAATGCGACGGCGACTGTATC
>ENA-OPEV01000171-OPEV01000171.1-human-gut-metagenome-genome-assembly--contig:-NODE-171-length-43077-cov-8.190344_pt1 | contig 43077 bp, 50 predicted proteins | sample MGYA00241637_ERZ501537 | MGnify/ENA primary metagenome ERZ501537 (study PRJEB25962, sample SAMEA1972159) | human gut metagenome | biome: human gut; feature: human-associated habitat; material: faeces...
AGACTGGGCGGGACAGCAGGACAGCGGGAGCTGCGGCGCAAAAAGAACGCGCGCAATATCGTCATGGTCCAGAATCCGGAGCTGTCGCGCCTGTCTTTGGAGAAGGGGCAAAAGTGGATGCCGTCGGAAGAAAATCTGAGCCTGCTCGATCCGCTGGACGCAAGGCAGAAGGCGGCTGAGCTGACAGAAGGACGGATGGATTTTTTGGCGGAGCTGGAAACGAAGATCAAGCTTTCCAACGCGGCGACACGGATCGAGGTATGACCGCAGCCGCCGTTTACAGGCTTGCCGTCAAACAAAAAGCTGCCCTCCGCACGAAAATTCCCAAAACGGTATCCGGTAGGGCTGTAAAGCCCGATTATCCTTGATATAGTCTGGAAATATGCGGATCTATAGATTTTGACTGAATACGCAGGTTTGCGCCGGTGCGCGCGGACTGAAATCCATGGGAACGGTTTTTGCCCTGCCGGGGCGGGAAATATCCGCATGGCTGTGCGGCGGGCAGCGCGCCAAAGTAACAAGGCGCACACTTTTTATGGCATAGGGCTTTAAAACCCTATGCCATAAGTATTCTGCGGGAAAATGAAAAAATTGCATTTTATTGTGGGTTTTGGGAGGCAGAGTCTGTTATAATCAGATCAGCTCCCAGTTTGGGACAGAAGGCGGGCTTTGCATTTTGGGGAGAATGGGAGCCTTGCGGCTGAGGATAGGTTTGGAAAGGATGTGGACAGATGCAGGGGTATCCGGTCATTGATGTGTATCAGACGGGGCTCAGGCTGAAAGGGGCCTGTGAGAAGCGCCGTATTACGGCAAAGGATGTACAGAAATTTTTAGGGCTGGCGGCGCTCCAGTCGGTTTACGGATGGTTTCAGGGAAGGACGCTGCCCTCCCTTGACAATTTTTATGCGCTGAGCTGTTATCTGGATATGCCGATGGAGGACATGGTCGTAGCGAAGGGCGGGACGCGGGAGGTATCGGAAAAGGAGGCGTTTGAAGCGCTGCAGAAAAGGCAGATGGCGTATCTGGCGTTTTGCTTTGAAGCGGAGGGCAGGCGGCAGGCGCTGTAGTCCTGGACCGCGTTCCTACGCCTTAGGCGGCGGGCGTTTGAGGCGGGTGTGAACGGTAACGATACCCTCCGTGTACGACGTTTTCAGAGCGTTTATACTTTCAGAACAGTTTATTCCGGTCAGTTTATGGTTGTAGACGGAACGGAGGACTGCTATACTGGAAGGAAGGGATTTTGCAATGGAATGACGCATGGAGGCGGCGGGATGATCACAAGGGAACAGATTCGCAGAATAGCAGGATATTCTTTTTACAGGGGGGAAGAGCTCTACCGCCAGAGAAAGATCAGGAAATTTGAAGTGAAAAGGAACGGGGAACAGGATACGATCACTGCGGACGTCCGGGGGAGCGGCGGGAATGTTTATGACGTTTCGATCACGCTGGAGCGGGATACGGGGCTGGTGGAGGAAAGCTGGAAAAAAGAGCAGACAGACAGGAAAAAAACGGAGACGGAGAGAATAGAGCGAATCAAACGCCTGGAACCGTGGCTCCGCCTTCTGACAGCGGCGGCAGGGATCGGTCTGGCCGTTTACTTTTATCAGGGAATCACAGTCAGGCATTCTGTGCTGGAAACGGTGCTGTACCGTTTTACAGTTCCCGTCACGATCTGGGCGGCAGTATCAGGAACCAGGCTTCCGGAGGCCAGAGAGTGGATGAAATACGGCTTTTTTCTGTACACGATTCATTTTATTCTGGCCAGAGGAATCAATAAAGCGGCGGCAATGTTCCTTCCCCATACGGCGGCAGCTGCTCTTCTGGTATACCTGGTAATCCCGGCTGTCTGCGTGATCACAGCCTGGAAGCTGGGAGCCTTCCTGAAAAAGTATACAGGGCCGTTCTGGCGTTTGATTAATGGAGGCAGGTAAAAGGGCATAGAAAAAGAAAAGCCTGTTCAGGGATTTAAAGGTCCTGAACGGGCTTTTTTGTAAGTGCGCTGTGAAATGATTCGGATACGCTTATGCCTCCCAGCGTCCGGAAGCGCCGCATGGCAGCACCAGACCGCTGTCTGTGACGGGAAGACCGATTTCCTCGGAACGGACAGAGCCGCCGAACTTCGGAACCAGCTCTGTGGAGAGCATGTAGGTGAGGACGGCGGGAGCCAGTCCTGTGGTGTAGGAGTTAATCAGGTAAAATAAGGGCTGATCAGACAGCAGCTTGGCGCACAGCTGTACAAACGGGTGGATGGATTCCTCAATTTTCCAGATCTCTCCCTTGGGGCCTCTTCCGTAGGAAGGCGGATCCATGATAATTCCGTCGTAATGATTTCCACGGCGGATTTCCCGTTCCACGAATTTGACGCAGTCGTCTACAATCCAGCGGATGGGAGCCTCAGAAAGGCCGGAGGAGCGGGCGTTTTCCTTAGCCCAGGCCACCATGCCCTTGGAAGCGTCCACATGAGTTACATGGGCTCCGGCCTTGGCAGCTGCCAGCGTGGCGCCTCCCGTGTAGGCGAACAGGTTCAGCACCTTAATGGGGCGTCCGGCCTTCCTGATTTTATCGCCGAACCAGTCCCAGTTAGCGGCCTGCTCCGGGAACAGTCCCGTGTGCTTGAAGCTGAACGGCTTCAAATTAAAAGTCAGCTCTTTATAATGAATGCTCCACTGCTCCGGCAGATCGAAGAACTCCCATTCTCCGCCTCCCTTGGAGCTTCTGTGGTAGTGGCCGTTCATGTGCTTCCACCCCTTATTTTTCTTCGGCGTATCCCAGATAACCTGGGGATCCGGCCTTACCAGCAGATATTTTCCCCATCGCTCCAGCTTTTCTCCTCTGGAGCAGTCTAATACTTCGTAATCCTTCCAGCCGTCAGCTATCCACATAGTATCGTGTTCCTTTCTCCTGCATTCCGGCGCAGCAGACGAAGGAGTCTTCCTTTCCCAGGCTGGCGCGGTGCAGCAACCAAAATAATTAATAATTAAGCAGTTTCTTCTATATAATATAGTTCTGTGTTCACATGTGATATTATATATGGCCGCAGGACAGGTGTCAAAGGTTTGTTTCCTCTTTCGTAATAGAATTGAAAGATTATTTTGCTTGAATATTTTACCGGCTCTTGTTAGAATGATACATAGGAGTATAAGCGGAATTTATAGGAGGAGCATAGATGAAGAAAAAAGGGATTGCCGCAGCGGTTCTTTCTGTTATGCTGACTATGGCGGGCGCGGCGGTTTGCTTTGGCGCTTCGGGATGGCAGAAATCGGGCAGCAACTGGGTATATTACGATACAAACGGACGCAAGGTGACCAATGAATGGCAGAAGGGAGCCGACGGCCTCTGGAGATATCTGGATTATAATGGAAATATGGCGCTGAATTCCTGGGTAGACGGGGATTACTATGTAGACGCCAACGGCATTATGGTGGCTGGAAAATGGATGAAGCTTGCGAAGAAGGACGACGGCTGGGACAATAACGCAGAGCAGGCATGGTATTATTTCACAAGCGACGGCAAGGCGGCTTCTGACAGCTGGCAGAAGATTTCCGACAAGTGGTATTATTTCAATGGAGACGGGGAGATGCAGACAGGCTGGGCTGACGACGATCTCTATTATCTGGGAGATGACGGGACCATGCGCACAGGCTGGCAGTATCTGGAGGATCCGGACGCCGATGATAATGACGACGACGATGTCCGCCCCTACGAGGACGACGACGATCACCACTGGTACTATTTCCAGAGTTCAGGAAAACGCTACATACCGGAGACTGGCGGAGACAGCTTTAAGAAATATAAGATTGACGGAGTAAACTATTACTTTGACGAAGAGGGCCGGATGCAGACCGGATGGATCTGTGTCAGCGGCGATGAGGACAATTTCAAGGATTACCGCTATCTTCAGGACAATGGAAAGCTGACCACAGGCTGGTATTCCACCTATCCGCCGGAGGACTATGAGGGCGACGTGGAGGACGAGGTGCAGTGGTACTATTTCGGAAACGACGGAGAACCCAAGGTAGGGCCGCCGGTGGAGAATGCCTCAGTCAAGGACCTGGAGAAGATCAACGGCATTACCTATCTCTTTGATGAGAATGGAAATCCTGTTTACGGACTCCGCAACCTGAATAATGGAAGCGACTTCGAGACCTATTACTTCGGCGACAGGCAGACAAGCTCTGTGCAGAAGGGAAAGATGACCATCGAGGAAGGCGACGGAACCAAGAGCGAGTTTTACTTCACAGAGTCCGGCGGAAAAGCGGGACGCGGCTTTACAGGCGTGAAGAACAAGTACCTGTTCTACAAGGGCAAGCTTCAGGAGGCTGACGACGGAACCAAGTACGAGGTAATCTGCGTGGAGGGCAGAAATTATCTGGTCAACACATCCGGAAAGGTGATGGAAGATACCACAGTCAAGGATTCCAGCGGAACCAAGTTCGAAACCAATAAAACGGGCGTTGTGGTAAAGGTAGACAAGGAGTCCGACAACGGCGACGAGTATGCGAGAGATCCATACGAGCCGGTAGAGTGGGACTAAGTAAATAAGCATTATAATAAGGAAGAAGAGAGAATTTTCCCGAATCGACAAAGCCACAAGAAAGTTTTCTTTCTTCCTTTTATAGTTTCAGAGGAAGCAGCAGACTGGACAGGCATCATGTAACGATAATTTGACGGGGGATTCGATTATGATTGAAATACTGCAGGTGCTCTGCATGTTTGCTATTGGCGTTTTTCTGATAGCAAAACCGGATCTGGTTTGGAAAATAGAAAATTTCCTTTATGTCAAAGATGGCTCTCCGACTCGATTTTACTTCATTCTTGCAAGAATTTGCGGGGGGATAGCGATCATCTGCTCCTTTGTGTTCGGGTATGTTGTGCTTTTTGAGTGAGGCGCGAAATTGCCGGGCCAGGTGATGATGGCGAGGCTTTCGCTGCGAGATTCGCGCTGATTTCCGCCGCCGAGCGAAGTGTCTGAGCCGAAGGCGAGTTTTCGCGAACGGCGGATCATAGATGCGGGAATCGAGCAGAAAACGCAGCCTGTCACATGGCCCGGCAATTTCGCAGCCTGTCCTATTTACAAATTCCACCGCAGAAAAAGAAATGTTTTCGGTGACTAAGCCTTTGATGGAACAAGAAAACATTTCTTTTTCTGTGCCATTACCCGGTTCCGTCATTCTGCACAAAAACGTCAAAAACAGGCCGCGATTTTCTAAGGAAAAATCGGCGAAAAAAGTAGAAAAATCCCTTGCAATTACAGGAAACATATGATATGATACAGAGGCTGTGGCATGATAGCAATGAAGCGCGAGGTTGCTGCCTGAGAGATGGCAGGTTTTCCGTGGAGCGAATGTCAAGTTAGGAAACTGGCGACAAGTCACTGTACAACTTTAGAGAATACCTAATATATGGAGGATTCAGTGTGGAGTTTTGTATGACACACACGGATATGTGTACAGTCACCGCTTGTCGTGCTTCAAATAGTACGAAAAGGAGGCGACTTTTTTTATGGCAAGTCAAGTAATGAGAATCACACTTAAAGCTTATGATCATCAGCTGGTTGACCAGTCTGCTGCAAAAATCATTGAGACTGTAAAGAAGAACGGATCAAAGGTGAGCGGACCGGTGCCGTTACCAACTAAGAAAGAGGTTGTAACAATCTTAAGAGCTGTTCATAAGTACAAAGATTCCAGAGAGCAGTTTGAGCAGAGAACTCACAAGAGACTCATCGACATCATCACACCAAGCCAGAAGACAGTGGATGCTTTATCCAGACTGGAAATGCCGGCTGGCGTTTACATCAACATCAAGATGAAAAACAAATAAGATTTGTCAGTTATCCTGAAGGGTTTAGATAGATTTCTGGACTGTTCTAGGATGAACGCGGAAAATCCCGCGTTCCGCTGTAGAAAAAGACAGGAGGTCAAAAAATGAAGAAAGCGATTTTAGCTACAAAAGTTGGAATGACTCAGATTTTCAACGAAGACGGAGTTTTAACTCCAGTAACAGTTCTTCAGGCTGGACCATGTGTAGTTACACAGGTTAAGACAGCAGAGAACGACGGTTACGATGCAGTACAGGTTGGTTATGTTGACAAGAGAGAGAAGCTTGTGACAAAGCCAGTTAAGGGACACTTCGACAAGGCAGGAGTTTCCTACAAGAGATATGTCAGAGAGTTCCGTTTCGAGAATGCTTCCGAGTATTCCGTAAAGGACGAGATTAAGGCAGACATCTTCGCAGCAGGCGACAAGATTGACGCAACTGCTGTTTCCAAGGGTAAAGGATTCCAGGGCGCCATCAAGAGACACGGTCAGCACAGAGGACCTATGGCTCACGGTTCCAAGTTCCATCGTCACCAGGGTTCCAATGGTTCCGCTACAACACCAGGACGCGTATTTAAGGGCAAAGGCATGCCAGGACACATGGGTAACGTAAAGGTTACAATCCAGAACCTGGAAATCGTAAGAGTAGATGCTGAGAACAGCCTGATCCTTGTTAAGGGCGCTGTACCAGGACCAAAGAAATCCTTAGTAACAATTAAAGAGACTGTTAAAGCTCGTAAGTAAGGCTTAATAGGAAAGGAGGAACATACAGATGGCAAACGTATCTGTTTACAATATTGAAGGCAACGAAGTTGGCACATTAGAGTTAAACGATGCTGTATTCGGCGTAGAAGTGAACGAGCACCTGGTTCACCTTGCTGTTGTAGCTCAGTTAGCCAACAAGCGTCAGGGAACACAGAAGGCTAAGACACGTTCCGAAGTTTCCGGCGGAGGAAGAAAACCGTGGAGACAGAAGGGAACAGGCCACGCAAGACAGGGTTCAACAAGAGCTCCGCAGTGGACAGGCGGCGGCGTAGTATTCGCTCCGACACCACGCGATTACACAATCCGCTTAAACAAGAAGGAGAAGAAACTGGCTCTCAAATCCGCTCTTACAAGCAGAGTAAACGAGAACAAGTTCATCGTAGTTGACGAGTTAAACTTCGCAGAGATCAAGACAAAGAAATTTGCTGAGGTTATGAAGAACTTAAAGGTTGAGAAGGCCCTGGTAGTAGGCGCTGACGAGAACGCTGCATTATCTGCAAGAAACATTCCTACAGTTAAGACAGCTTTCGTAAACACAATCAACGTATATGACATTCTGAAATACAACACAGTAGTAGCAACTAAGGCTGCTGTAGCTTCTATCGAGGAGGTGTACGCATAATGGCAAATATTCAGTACTATGATGTAATCCTCAAGCCAGTTGTAACTGAGAAGAGCATGAACGCTATGAGCGAGAAGAAATACACTTTCTTAGTTCACACAGAGGCAAACAAGACCATGATTAAAGAGGCTGTTGAGAAAATGTTCCCAGGAACAAAGGTAGCAGCTGTAAGCACCATGAACCTTGACGGAAAGACAAAGAGAAGAGGCATGGTATTCGGAAAGACTGCAAAGACAAAGAAGGCAATCGTAAAGCTGACAGAGGACAGCAAGGAGATTGAGATCTTCGCAGGACTTTAATTAGAAGAAGCGGCGAACACTATGTCGCTTTATAGAGAACACACCAGGAGGCGTTGTAGCCTCCGGAACCAACCGGATGAACACTATATCCGGCATCAGAAAGGAGTTTAAGTCATGGGAATTAAAACATATGGCCCATATACACCTTCCAGAAGACATATGACCGGCTCTGATTTCTCCGAGATCACAAAGACAACACCAGAGAAATCCTTAGTAGTATCTTTAAAGAAGAACGCTGGCCGTAACAATCAGGGTAAAATCACTGTGAGACACCGCGGAGGCGGCTCCAGAAGAAAATACAGAATCATCGATTTCAAGAGAAATAAGAAGGATGGTATCCCGGCAACCGTTATCGGTATCGAGTACGATCCGAACAGAACAGCAAACATCGCTTTAATCTGCTACGCAGACGGCGAGAAAGCATACATCCTGGCACCACAGGGACTGACAGTTGGAACAAAGGTTATGTCCGGTCCGGACGCTGAGGCGAAGGTAGGAAACTGCTTACCGCTTTCCGAGATTCCGGTTGGTGCTCAGATTCACAACATCGAGCTCTATCCAGGAAAGGGTGGACAGCTGGTTCGTTCCGCTGGTAACTCCGCTCAGTTAATGGCTAAAGAGGGCAAGTACGCCACATTAAGATTACCTTCCGGTGAGATGAGAATGGTTCCGATTATCTGCCGCGCTACTATCGGCGTTGTAGGAAACGGAGATCACAACCTGATTAACATTGGTAAGGCTGGTAGAAAGCGCCACATGGGTATCAGACCTACAGTCCGCGGTTCCGTTATGAACCCGAATGACCATCCGCACGGTGGTGGTGAGGGTAAGACTGGTATCGGTCGTCCAGGTCCATGCACACCTTGGGGCAAGCCAGCTCTTGGTCTTAAGACAAGAAAGAAACACAAACAGTCCAACAAGTTAATCGTAAGAAGACGAAACGCTAACAAGTAATCGTTCGATAGGAGGTAATTAAATGGCTCGTTCACTTAAAAAAGGACCATTTGCAGACGCGCATCTTTTAAAGAAAGTCGACGCTATGAACGCAGCAGGCCAGAAGCAGGTTATTAAGACCTGGTCCCGCCGTTCCACTATCTTCCCACAGATGGTAGGACACACAATTGCAGTTCATGACGGAAGAAAACATGTTCCGGTATACGTAACAGAGGATATGGTAGGACACAAGCTCGGCGAGTTCGTTGCCACAAGAACTTACAGAGGCCACGGCAAGGACGAGAAGAAGTCCCGTCGATAGACTTAAGCTTTGAAAGGAGGTTTTACAAATGGCTAGAGGACATAGATCCCAGATTAAGAGAGAAAGAAATGCTAACAAGGATACAAGACCATCCGCAAAGTTATCTTACGCTAGAGTATCCGTTCAGAAAGCATGCTTCGTATTAGATGCCATCAGAGGCAAGGACGTGCAGACAGCACTTGGTATTGTAACTTACAATCCCAGATATGCTTCTACTTTAATAAAGAAACTGTTAGAGTCAGCAATTGCAAACGCTGAGAATAACAACCAGATGAATGTTGAGAACCTGTATGTAGCAGAGTGCTACGCTAACAAGGGACCGACAATGAAGAGAGTTAAACCGAGAGCACAGGGAAGAGCTTACAGAATCGAGAAGAGAATGAGCCACATCACTGTAGTGCTTGACGAGAGATAATTAAGGAGGCAAATATGGGACAGAAAGTTAATCCACACGGCTTAAGAGTCGGTGTTATTAAAGACTGGGACTCCAGATGGTATGCTGAAGCTGATTTTGCTGACAATCTGGTTGAGGATCACAAGATCAGAACATACCTTAAGAAGAAATTATACAGCGCCGGCGTTTCAAAGATTGAAATCGAGCGCGCATCCGATAGAGTAAAGATCATTATCTACACAGCTAAGCCAGGCGTTGTAATCGGCCGCGGCGGTTCCGAGATTGAGAAGGTAAAGGCTGAGGTTCAGAAGCTTACTGACAAGAAGGTATTTATCGACATCAAGGAAATCAAGAGACCAGACAGAGACGCTCAGCTTGTTGCAGAGAATATCGCACAGCAGCTCGAGAATCGTGTTTCCTTCCGTCGTGCTATGAAGTCCGCTATGGGCAGAAGCATGAAGGCTGGAGTTAAGGGTATCAAGGCAGCAGTTGCAGGACGTCTTGGCGGAGCAGATATGGCCCGTACAGAGTTCTACAGCGAGGGCACAATCCCGCTTCAGACATTAAGAGCAGATATTGACTATGGTTTCGCCGAAGCAACCACAACCTACGGCAAGACAGGCGTTAAGGTTTGGATTTACAAGGGCGAGGTTCTTCCTGTGAAAGGAAATAAGGAAGGGAGCGATAAATAATGTTAATGCCTAAGAGAGTTAAGCGTCGTAAACAGTTCCGTGGCTCCATGAGAGGAAAAGCTACAAGAGGAAATGTAATTTGCTACGGTGAGTTCGGTTTAGTCGCTACAGAGCCATGTTGGATTAGAAGCAACCAGATTGAGGCAGCCCGTATTGCCATGACACGTTACATCAAGCGTGGCGGTAAGGTTTGGATTAAGATTTTCCCAGATAAGCCAGTAACTGCAAAGCCGGCTGAGACTCGAATGGGTTCCGGTAAGGGCGCTCTTGAATACTGGGTAGCAGTAGTAAAGCCAGGCCGCGTATTATTTGAGATCGCGGGAGTACCAGAGGAAACAGCGAGAGAAGCATTACGTCTTGCAATGCACAAACTTCCATGCAAGTGCAAAATTGCTTCTAAGGCAGATTTAGAAGGCGGTGATAACAGTGAAAATTAATAAGTTTGTAGAAGATTTAAAGGCAAAATCAGCTGCAGAATTAAATGAAGAATTAGTAGCTGCTAAGAAGGAACTTTTCAACTTAAGATTCCAGAATGCAACCAACCAGTTAGATAATACAAGCAGAATTAAGGAAGTTCGCAGGAACATCGCCAGGATTCAGACTGTTATTACAGAGAAGTCCAAGTTAGCTTAATCTGCATTTTGAGGCATAGAGAGAATAATCGAAAGGAGAATCTCTACCGTGGAAAGAAATTTAAGAAAAACACGTACTGGCAAGGTAGTAAGCGATAAGATGGACAAGACAATCGTTGTTGCTATCGAGGACCACGTAAAGCATCCTTTATACGGCAAGATCGTGAAGAGGACATATAAATTAAAGGCGCATGATGAGGAGAATCAGTGCGGAATCGGTGATACTGTTAAAGTGATGGAGACAAGACCTTTATCCAAGGACAAGAGATGGAGACTTGTTGAGATTATCGAGAAGGCAAGATAGTTTAATCAGAAAGGAGTATTCGGCATGATTCAGCAGGAATCCAGATTAAAGGTTGCTGATAATACAGGTGCGAAGGAGCTTCTTTGCATTCGTGTTATGGGCGGATCTACAAGAAGATATGCTAATATCGGTGACATTATCGTCGCTTCCGTTAAAGATGCAACACCAGGCGGTGTTGTAAAAAAAGGCGACGTAGTTAAGGCCGTTGTCGTACGTTCCGTGAAAGGCGCTCGCCGCAGTAACGGTTCCTATATCAAATTCGATGAGAACGCAGCAGTAATTATCAAAGATGACAAGAACCCAAGAGGAACTCGTATTTTTGGGCCGGTAGCAAGAGAGCTTCGTGAGAAGCAGTTCATGAAGATTGTATCTCTGGCTCCGGAAGTACTGTAAGGAGGTGCCGACTGTGCATAAAATCAAAAAAGGTGATCTCGTAAAGATTATCACAGGTAAAGATAAAGACAAGACCGGCAAGATTCTCGCCGTAAATACAAAGAAGAATACCGTAACTGTTGAGGGCTGCAACATGGTTACTAAGCACACAAAGCCAAGCGCTCAGAACCAGCAGGGCGGCATCGTTCATCAGGAAGGCCCGGTTGATATTTCCAACGTAATGCTTGTTGTTGACGGAAAAGCTACAAGAGTTGGCTTCCAGACTGTTGATGGCAAGAAGGTCCGCGTTGCGAAGGCTACCGGCAAGGTAATCGACTAATTACGGAGAGGAGGAACAAAAGTGGCTAGATTAAAAGAGATTTATCAGAGCGAAATCGTAGACGCTATGATGAAGAAATTCGGATACAAGAATATCATGGAAGTGCCGAAGTTAGATAAGATTGTTGTCAACATGGGTGTTGGCGAGGCTAAGGAAAACGCTAAGGTTCTGGACTCCGCAGTAAGAGATATGGAAATCATCACAGGACAGAAGGCAGTTTTAACCAAGGCTAAGAAGTCTGTGGCTAACTTCAAGATCAGAGAGGGTATGGCTATCGGATGCAAGGTTACTCTTCGCGGTGAGAAGATGTACGAGTTTGCAGATCGTTTAATCAACCTGGCTCTGCCGCGAGTTCGTGACTTCCGCGGTGTAAATCCTAACGCATTTGACGGAAGAGGAAACTACGCTCTTGGTATCAAGGAGCAGTTAATTTTCCCGGAAATCGAGTACGATAAGGTTGATAAGGTAAGAGGTATGGACGTTATTTTCGTTACAACCGCTAAGACAGACGAGGAAGCTCGTGAACTGTTAACTTTATTCAACATGCCATTTGCGAAATAATTAGGAGGATTATCATGGCTAAGACTTCAATGAAGATTAAACAGCAGCGCCCGGCAAAATTCTCCACAAGAGAGTACAACCGCTGCAGAATTTGTGGCCGGCCACCCGCATATTTAAGAAAATACGGCATCTGCCGTGTATGCTTCCGTGAGTTAGCATACAAGGGCGAGATTCCGGGCGTGAAGAAAGCAAGCTGGTAGGCATTGAGCACTTGACGAGGTATTTTCGAGTCTAGTGCGAAAGCCCGTCCCGAGCCCTAGGCGAGTGGACGTGTAGCGGCTGAGAATACTTCGTGAAACGCCAAAAGAGGCGAGCTTAGTGCGAGGCCGTCCGCGAATCTTAGCGAGTCCAGGCTGCGAAGCGCCAGACGAGCTTAGCTGAGCGGATGTATAGTGGCAGAGAAAGTGTGGAGAGATGTACTCTGCAGCTTCCTCCGCCCCAGCAATCCCATATAGTCAGGGAGAAAGCCCCGTCCAAGCGGGAAGCTCTCCCGGGTTCACTGCCTGTTTCCAGGCTGAACTTTATAGAAGAGAGAATAAGGAGGCAAACTCAAAATGACAATGAGCGATCCGATTGCAGATATGCTTACCAGAATTCGTAATGCAAATACTGCTAAACATGATACAGTAGATGTTCCGGCTTCCAAGATGAAGTTAGCTATCGCTGACATTCTTGTAAAAGAGGGATACATCAAGAAATACGATATCGTTGAGGACAACGGTTTCAATACTATCCGCATTGAGTTAAAGTACGGAAAAGATAAGAACGAGAAGATCATCTCCGGTATCAAGAGAATCTCCAAGCCAGGTCTTCGTGTTTACGCTAACACAGAGGATATGCCAAAGGTACTTGGCGGCCTTGGAATCGCTATCGTTTCCACAAATCAGGGAGTAATTACTGACAAAGAGGCAAGACGCTTAGGCGTAGGCGGCGAGGTTCTCGCATTTGTTTGGTAATCCAATCAATAGACAGATAACTGAAAACAGAGAAGCCGCCTTGGCTTCTCCGAAAATCTAAGTAGGAGGTAAACAGGCATGTCACGTATCGGAAGAATGCCAGTTGCGATTCCGGCAGGAGTAACTGTTACAATCGCAGAGAACAATTTAGTGACTGTAAAAGGTCCAAAGGGAACACTTGAGAGAGAGTTACCAGTTGAGATGTCCATCAAGGAAGAGGACGGACATATCATCGTTACAAGACCGAACGATTTAAAGAAGATGAAATCTTTACACGGCCTTACAAGAACCTTAATCAACAACATGATTCACGGCGTAACTGAGGGTTATGAGAAGGTTCTCGAGGTAAACGGTGTAGGTTACAGAGCTGCTAAGCAGGGAAAGAAGCTTACATTAAGCCTTGGATATTCTCACCCGGTAGAGATGGAGGATCCAGAGGGAATTGAGACAGTTCTCGAGGGACAGAACAAGATCATCGTAAAGGGTATCAGCAAAGAGAAGGTTGGCCAGTACGCTGCCGAGATCAGAGACAAGAGAAGACCTGAGCCGTACAAGGGCAAGGGAATCAAGTACGCTGACGAGGTAATCAGACGTAAAGTTGGTAAGACAGGTAAGAAATAAATAAGGAGAGTGTAAAGATGGTTAGCAAACAGTCAAGAACAGAAGTTCGCGTTAAAAAGCACGCTAGATTACGCAATCGTTTTTCCGGCACAGCCGAGAGACCGCGTTTAGCAGTGTTCAGAAGCAATAATCATATGTATGCTCAGATCATTGACGATACAGTTGGCAATACTTTAGTTTCTGCTTCCACAGCAGAGAAGGCAGTTAAGGCCGAGCTTGCTAAGACAAACAACGTAGAGGCTGCCGCATATGTTGGTACTGTAATCGCCAAGAGAGCGTTAGAGAAGGGTATCAAAACAGTTGTCTTTGACAGAGGCGGATTTATTTATCAGGGTAAAGTTCAGGCATTAGCAGACGCAGCACGTGAGGCTGGTCTGGAATTCTAGTAGGAAGGAGAACAATACAGATGAAACGTACAATCATTGATGCTACCCAGTTCGAGTTAGAAGATAAGGTAGTGGCAATCAAACGCGTATCCAAGACTGTCAAGGGCGGACGTACAATGAGATTCTCCGCATTAGTAGTAGTTGGTGACAAGAACGGCCACGTAGGCGCTGGCCTTGGAAAGGCTGCAGAGGTTCCGGAAGCTATCCGCAAGGGTAAAGAGGCTGCCGCTAAGAATCTCGTTGCCGTTCCATTTGATGAGAATAACAGCATTCCACACGATTTCCTTGGAAAATTCGGAAGCGCTAACGTGCTTTTAAAGAAGGCTCCGGAAGGTACTGGTATCATCGCCGGAGGTCCGGCACGTTCCGTACTGGAGCTTGCAGGATATAAGAATATCCGTACAAAATCCTTAGGTTCCAACAACAAGACAAACGTTGTTTTAGCTACATTAGCAGGATTATGCGCATTAAAGACTCCGGAAGAGGTTGCAAAGCTCCGCGGTAAATCTGTAGAAGAGATTCTGAACTAATAGGAGGAGATTAAAAATGGCACAGACATTAAAGATCACATTAGTAAAATCCCCTATCGGTGCTGTTCCGAAGCAGAGAGCAACTGTTGAGGCATTAGGCTTAAAGAAACTCAACAAGACAGTTGAGATGCCAGACAACAGCGCTGTTAGAGGCATGATTCAGAGTGTTAGACACTTAGTAAAAGTAGAAGAGAACTAAGATTTTGTAAGGAGGTGCAGTCATGGAATTATCCAATTTACAGCCAGCTGTAGGTTCTAAGCACAGCGACAGCTTCAGAAGAGGCCGTGGCCATGGCTCAGGAAACGGTAAGACTGCTGGTAAGGGACATAAAGGACAGAAGGCACGTTCCGGAGCTACAAGACCGGGATTTGAAGGCGGTCAGATGCCTTTATACAGACGTCTTCCTAAGAGAGGCTTCACAAACAGAAACAGCAAGACAATTGTTGGTATCAATGTAAGCGCTCTTGAGAGATTTGAGAATGACACAGTAGTGACAGTAGAGACATTAATCGAAGCAGGTATCGTTAAGAATCCGCGCGACGGCGTTAAGATTCTCGGAAACGGCGAGCTCACAAAGAAGCTCACTGTAAAAGTAGATGCAGTAAGTGAAGGAGCAAAAGCCAAAATCGAGGCTGTTGGCGGAACCTGCGAGGTGATCTAGTATGTTAAAAACACTCCAGAACGCTTTCAGAGTGAAGGAGGTAAGACAGAAGCTCGTATATACCTTTATGATGCTGGTTGTGTTCCGTATCGGATCACAGATGCCTATTCCAGGGGCAAATACGAGTTTCTTCGACGAACTGTTCGCAAGATACAACAATGATGCATTCGGTTTTCTCAATTCGATCACTGGCGGTTCCCTTACGAACATGTCAGTGTTCGCATTGAGCATTACTCCCTACATCACATCTTCCATTATCATGCAGCTTCTGACTATCGCGATTCCGAAGCTGGAAGAAATGCAGAGAGATGGTGAAGAGGGAAGAAAGAAAATCCAGGAATATACCCGTTATCTGACAGTCGGACTGGCCTTAATGCAGTCAGCTGCTATGGCAATCGGCTTCGGAGGACAGGGACTGCTTCTTGACTTCACAGCGTTAAACGTCATCGTGACTGTTGCAACCATGACAGCAGGAAGTGCAGTTCTTATGTGGATTGGCGAGCGTATTACAGAAAATGGCGTAGGGAATGGAATCTCTATAGTCCTGCTCTTTAATATTCTTTCCACGATTCCAAGCGACATGATTTCTCTCTACGAGAGATTCATGAAGGGAAGACCTGTCGGCGCAGCGGCGTTATCTCTGGTCATCATTGTTGCTGTTATCGCAGCTATCGTAGTATTTGTTATCATTCTTCAGGACGCACAGAGAGTGATTCCGGTACAGTATTCTAAGAAGATGCAGGGCAGGAAGATGGTTGGCGGCCAGTCCGCAAACATTCCGTTAAAGGTAAATACGGCAGGCGTTATTCCTGTTATTTTTGCCTCCTCCCTGATGAGCTTCCCGGTTATTATCTCTGAGTTTCTGAAGGTTGATCCTCTCTCTGTTCCGGGGCAGATTTTAAGAACCTTGAACTCCAGTTCCTGGTTCCGTCCGGAAGCTCCGATTTACACAGTGGGAGTTTTAATCTATGTAGGACTGATCGTGCTGTTTGCGTATTTCTACACATCCATTACGTTCAATCCTCTTGAGATTGCCAACAATATGAAAAAAGCCGGCGGCTTTATCCCTGGCATTCGTCCGGGAAAGCCTACATCTGATTATCTGTCAGGTATTCTGAGCTACATTATCTTAATCGGCGCCTGCGGTCTGGTGATTGTGTGCCTGATTCCGATTATCGCGTCCGGTCTGTTCAACATCAACAGACTGTCCTTCGGAGGAACGTCCTTAATTATTATTGCGGGCGTTATTCTGGAGACAATTAAGGCAATAGAGTCTCAGCTCCTGGTGAGAAATTACAGAGGCTTTTTGAACGACTAAATGATTCGCCTTCTGGGCGGGAGAGAAGGGAGGCATATTTTATGCTGACTGCTTCCGCGGGAAGGCGTTTCTTTTATTTCAAAAGAGAAGGGTGACGGGGGATTTGGGGATCCACCGAAAAAGCGAATACGGGAGGTACAATCTATGAAAATCATTATGTTAGGCGCTCCGGGAGCGGGAAAAGGAACACAGGCCGACAGGATTGCAGCAAAACACGGCATTCCGCATATTTCCACAGGAGATATTTTCAGAAGCAATATTAAGGAAGGCACAGAGCTGGGACAGCAGGCAAAGAAATTCATGGATCAGGGACTGTTAGTTCCGGATGAGGTGACGATCAACATGGTTCTTGACCGCATCCAGAAGGACGACTGCAGAAACGGCTATGTGCTGGACGGATTCCCGAGAACCATTCCGCAGGCTGAGAGCCTGGAGAAGGCTCTGGCAGAGAGAGGACAGAAGATTGACTTTGCCCTGAACGTAGACGTTCCGGACGAAAACATTGTAAAGAGAATGGGCGGACGCCGCGCCTGCATCACCTGCGGGGCTACCTACCACATTCAGTTTGCTCCGCCGAAGAAGGACGGAGTCTGCGACAAGTGCGGCTCAGAGCTGGTGCTGAGAGACGACGATAAGCCTGAGACGGTTCAGAAGCGTCTCGCTGTGTACCACGAGCAGACAAAGCCTCTGATCGGCTACTATGAGCAGACAGGAATTCTGGCGACAGTAGACGGAACGCAGGAGATGGATCAGGTGTTTAACAGTATTGAGACGATTTTAGGATAAGAAATCAGGAGCAGAAAACTATGGCAGTAACCATTAAATCCCCAAGGGAAATTGAACTGATGAGAGAAGCGGGCAGAATTTTGGCCATCACCCATAACGAGCTGGAGAAGGCTCTGAAGCCGGGCATGTCCACCCTGGACATTGACAGGCTGGGCGAGGAGATTATCCGCAGCTACGGCTGTACCCCGTCCTTTAAAAATTATAACGGGTATCCGGCGTCTATCTGCGTATCGGTCAACGACGAAGTGGTTCACGGGATTCCACACAAGGATCACATTATTGACGAGGGAGATATTGTCAGCCTGGACGCAGGAGTGATCTACAAGGGATATCATTCTGATGCGGCCAGAACCCACGGAGTGGGAGAGATCAGCCCAGAAGCCAGAAAGTTGATTGACGTAACGCGGCAGAGCTTTTTTGAGGGAATCAAGTTCGCCAGGCCGGGTAATCATCTAAATGACATTTCCACTGCCATTCAGGCCTATGCGGAGAGCTTTGGATTCGGAGTGGTACGGGATCTGGTGGGACATGGAATCGGCTCCCATCTCCATGAGGATCCGGAGGTGCCGAATTTCAAACGCCGCAGGAAGGGGATTCTCCTTCAGCCGGGCATGACTCTGGCCGTTGAGCCCATGATTAACGAAGGCTCCTACGACGTGGCCTGGCTGGACGACGACTGGACGGTGGTGACCGAGGACGGTTCCCTGTCAGCCCACTATGAGAACACAATCCTGATAACTGAGGACGGCCCGGAAATCCTATCTATGCTGTAGGACGCCGCCTTGACTTTTGAGGTGAAACATGGCAGAATATAAAGTCGGAAGCCTTGTCCGTTCCCTTGCGGGACACGATAAGGACAGCTTTTTTATCATAACAGAGGAAACTCCGGAATATGTTTACCTGTCAGACGGCAGGCTGCGCCCCTTTGAGAAACCTAAGAAAAAAAAGAAGAAGCACGTGCAGCCCACCCGCTACCGGGATCAGAGGCTTACAGAAGCCATTGAGTCCAGCCGTCCTACCGTAGATGAGGAGATCCGCCTCTTTATTAAGAAATGGAAAAAAGAGAGAGAAATATAACAGCCGGGAGGTAGAGCAAATGTCTAAAGCAGATGTAATCGAAATTGAGGGAATCGTTGCAGAGAAGCTGCCAAACGCCATGTTCAAGGTAGAACTGGAGAACGGCCATATCGTGCTTGCAACTATCAGCGGAAAGCTCCGCATGAATTACATCAGAATCTTACCGGGAGATAAGGTGACGATGGAAATGTCCCCATATGATCTTTCTAAGGGACGCATTATCTGGAGAGATAAATAAGATATAGCAGATAATAACAGCAGAAAAAGGCAGGTATTTTCTTCCACTGAAAGTCAGAAATACCTGCCTTTTCTGCTGTTTTTTCTACATGGAGGTAAGCAGAGCGGCCGTGTTTTTCTTTTCTGCTTCACCAAAAGAGAGGAACGGCAAAAAAGAATGTTTTTCAAACTCCACTAAAAGCTTAGTCGTTGAAAAACATTCTTTTTGCCTAGCGGTTTGCCATGTTTTCGCGAAAAATCCCTTGCATTATATAGAAATAAATGTTATAATGCTCTAGCGAACTTTGTTGAGGCATCAGAATAGATCTGCCCTTTTTGAGCTGTGAACCCAGGCGGACAGGGGGGCGGGACTGTTTGATAGATGTACCTGTAGGCCCGCGGTTTGAGGACTGCAAGCTGTAACAAACGCGCTTTGTAAGTCCTTAGATGGACGGACTATTACGGAAAGGAGAATTACTGTGAAGGTTAGATCATCGGTTAAACCAATTTGCGAAAAATGCAAGATCATTAAGAGAAAAGGCAGTATCAGAGTAATCTGTGAAAATCCAAAGCATAAACAAAGACAGGGCTGATAAAAAGTCTGCCTGATTTTTTTCGCACACCGCTTTTCTTATGAACCACCAGGATAAGTTGTTCATATAGAATAAGCATTTAGCATTACTTGTGGATTGAATGAAAGAAAAACTAATGGAGGTGTACTACACACATGGCTCGTATTTCAGGTGTTGATTTACCAAGAGAAAAACGTGTAGAGATCGGTTTGACTTACATCTACGGTATCGGTAGAGCAAGTTCCAACCGCATTCTTACAGAGGCTGGCGTTAATCCTGACACACGTGTTAAGGACTTAACAGACGACGAGGTTAAGAAGCTGGCAGCTATTATCGCTGATACTCAGACTGTTGAGGGTGATTTAAGAAGAGAGATCGCCATGAACATCAAGAGACTTCAGGAGATCGGATGCTACAGAGGAATTCGTCATAGAAAGAGCCTTCCGGTTCGTGGTCAGAAGACAAAGACCAACGCTAGAACACGTAAGGGACCAAGGAAGACAGTAGCAAATAAGAAGAAATAATAAGTAACAAGACAAACGTGAATCAGGTTAGGTGATACTGTTTAACAGGATTCAATATCAGAGAAAGTAGGTTAGTTTAAAATGGCTAAAAAAGTGTCAACTGCTAAGAAAGTGACAAAAAAGCGTGTAAAGAAAAACGTTGAACGCGGACAGGCGCACATCCAGTCATCTTTTAATAACACAATCGTTACTTTAACAGATGCACAGGGAAATGCTTTATCTTGGGCAAGTGCAGGCGGTCTGGGATTTAGAGGTTCAAGGAAATCTACTCCATATGCAGCTCAGATGGCTGCAGAAACTGCAACAAAGGCAGCTCTTATCCACGGATTAAAATCTGTAGACGTTATGGTTAAAGGACCAGGTTCAGGCCGTGAGGCAGCTATCCGCGCCCTTCAGGCATGTGGTCTGGAAGTAACAAGCATCAAGGACGTAACACCGGTTCCACACAACGGATGCCGTCCGCCGAAGCGCAGAAGAGTCTAATTTAGGAGGAGAGTTAAGATGGCAGTAAATAGAGTTCCTGTTCTTAAAAGATGTAGATCTCTTGACCTTGATCCAATTTACTTAGGAATCGACAAGAAATCCAATAGAAATTCAAAGAGAGCTAATAAGAAGATGAGCGAGTACGGTCTCCAGTTAAGAGAGAAGCAGAAAGCTAAATTCATCTACGGTGTGTTAGAGAAACCTTTCAGAAATTACTACGCAAAGGCTTCCAGAATGAACGGACAGGTTGGTACAAACCTTATGATCCTTCTGGAGCTCAGACTGGACAACGTTCTTTTCAGAATGGGCTTTGGCCGCACAAGAAAAGAGACAAGACAGATTGTTGACCACAAGCACGTACTTGTAAACGGCAAGTGCGTAAACATCCCGTCCTACCAGGTTAAGGCCGGCGATGTAATCGAGATCAAAGAGAAATTTAAATCTTCACAGAGATATAAAGACGTATTAGAGGTAACAGCAGGAAGACTTGTACCGGCTTGGTTAGAGGCTGACCAGGAGAACTTAAAGGGTACAGTTAAGGAGTTACCGTCCAGAGACGAGATTGATGTTCCTGTAAACGAAGTGCTTATCGTCGAGTTATACTCCAAATAATTAAGGGCAGTCCTTAATTAACTTCCCAAAAGGAGGGGTTAGTAGTGTTCGATTTTGAAAAACCGAAAATTGAAATTGCTGAGATTTCAGAAGACAAAAGATATGGCAAGTTTGTAGTGGAACCCCTCGAGAGAGGCTATGGCACTACATTAGGAAATTCTTTAAGAAGAATTATGCTCTCTTCTTTGCCTGGAGCAGCAGTAAGTCAGGTGAAAATCGACGGCGTTCTGCATGAGTTCAGTTCCATCCCCGGCGTAAAAGAGGATGTAACTGAGATTATCATGAATATCAAGAGTCTGGCAATCAAGAACAGCAGTGAGACGAACGAGCCTAAGACAGCTTATATTGAGTTTGAGGGCGAGGGCGTCGTGACAGCAGCCGATATCAATGCAGATTCTGACATTGAGATTTTAAACCCTGAGCAGGTGATCGCTACCCTCAGCGGCGGCGCTGACAGCAAGTTCTACATGGAGCTGACTATCACGAAGGGACGCGGATACATCAGCGCAGACAAGAATAAGAGCGATGACCTTCCAATCGGAGTTATTGCGGTAGATTCCATCTACACTCCTGTTGAGCGTGTGAATATGGCCGTTGAGAATACTCGTGTAGGACAGGTTACGGATTATGATAAACTGACTCTGGATGTTTACACAAACGGAACCCTGGCTCCAGACGAGGCGGTGAGCCTTGCTGCTAAGGTATTAAGCGAGCATCTGAACCTTTTCATTGACCTCTCCGAGAATGCCAAAACTGCTGAGGTTATGGTAGAGAAGGAAGACAATGAGAAGGAGAAAGTTCTCGAGATGAACATTGATGAACTGGAATTATCCGTCCGTTCATACAACTGTTTAAAACGCGCAGGCATCAACACAGTGGAGGAGCTGTGCAACAGAACTCCAGAGGATATGATGAAGGTGAGAAACCTTGGACGCAAATCCTTAGAAGAGGTGCTTGCAAAATTAAAGGAGTTAGGCTTACAGCTTAACCCAAGCGAGGAATAGAAGAGATATCTTCTGCCTCATTCAGACTGATTTATGGACAAAAAGCATCCGCCCAGTAAGCCCGAAGACGCATGGACGGATGTTCCACAAATGGAGGATATTATAATGGCAGGATATAGAAAGCTGGGAAGAACTTCCAGCCAGAGAAAAGCATTATTAAGAAGCCAGGTTACAAACCTGTTATACAACGGAAAGATCGTTACAACTGAGGCAAGAGCTAAGGAAGTAAAGAAGATCGCCGAGGGCTTAATTGCACTTGCAGTTAAGGAGAAGGACAACTTTGATACAGTTAAGGTTACAGCAAAGGTTGCTAAGAAGGACGCTGACGGCAAGAGAGTAAAGGAAGTCGTTGACGGCAAGAAAGTAACTGTTTACGAGGAAGTAGAGAAAGAGATCAAGAAGGACAGACCGTCCAGACTTCATGCAAGAAGACAGATGTTAAAGGTTCTCTACAACGTAACAGAGGTTCCGACAGCTAAGGCTGGAAGAAAGAAAAACACAAAGTCTGTTGACCTTGTAGCTAAGATGTTCGACGAGATCGCTCCGAAGTACGCTAACCGCAACGGTGGTTACACAAGAATCGTAAAGATCGGTCTTCGTAAGGGCGACGCAGCTATGGAAGTTTTACTTGAGTTAGTATAAGTTTCATATCTCAATTCAGAATAGTTAAAACCCCTTCGGGAAAATTCCCGAAGGGGTTTTTGCGATTTCCAGGACCTGCGTCCTGTGAAAGAAAAGACACGTCATTTCTCAGTCTGTTTTACAAATCGTCATCCAGTTTTTTCAGAGAATATTCAAGCAGCAAATCATTTCTGGGATATAAATCGCGGTACCGCTTCATAATACGCCTCACGGCCTGCTTTGCCCGTTCCTGGGAATTATCCTCGTCCACAGGGAGAAGCAGAAGATACTGCTCTGAGCTGTAGCGGCAGAATACGTCGCCCTTTCTCAGAGTCGTGGTAATGGCCTGGCACAGAGAATCCATAGCTTTCGAGAGAGTCTGAGAGCGGATGGATTTCTGATCAAGCACAGTCAGGGAGAAGAGGCAGAGATAGGCGCAGCCGCCGGCTCTGGATATGCTTCGTATGGTTACGCAGCAGAGATCTTTGAATACGGCGTACTCGCAGAAGTAGGCTCCTCTTTGATACCTGGGGGGGGGTACTTTCGGACAATTGAGATACAATCTCGTCGATATCAGAGGCCTGGGCGTGGTTTCCAGAGCAGATAATTTTATAAAGAGAGGTAAAAGTATCTGACAGCGGTGGAAAATCGCCGGGATGGCTGTAAAAACTGTTGATAACTGCCTGATAGTGGTTGACCGCGGCAATCTGGTTTCCGCTGAGATACAGGGAATAGATTAGATTATAATGGGCCGTTTCATCGTAGGGGGAGAGGGCCAGCACCCGGCGGCACAGGGCAATCTGATGGCTGTAAGCTTCCCGTTGCATATACAGCTCCATGCACAGATGAGCCATCTTCAGAAAAAGGGAGGCATAATAGGTATTGACCGGGATCACCCAGGATTCCTCAGAAGAATTAGGGAGAAATTCACCGCGGTACAGATCCATTGCCTTCAGGCAGAGAGAAATCTGCTTTTCCTGATCCTGCTCCATAAAAATCTGGCTGCACATTTCGTCAAACTGCCTGGAATCCACTTCTGCAGGCAGAGCGGGATTCCAGCGGTAAACGCCGTTCTGCTGGATCAGAAGCTCAGACGCCGATACGGGAAGGGGAGCGAGAAGTTTTCTGGCCCGGAATACAAGAGACTTCAGGGAGCCGGAAGGGCTGGACAGCTCTGTATCCGGCCACAATATATTTGCAAGCTCAGACATAGATATCTCCCGCTTCTGGAATGCAATCAGGTACTGGAGCAGGAGCCAGGCTTTTTTAGAAGGGCTGTCGCTTTCACTGACTGTCACGTCTCCTATGGTAATAGAAAAGCCGCCGAACATTTTCACCTGTACGGCCGCTGAATGTAACATTTCTGGTTTCATGATACCTCACCTCCGCCAGTTTCATGGCTGAAAATTTCACTTTAATTATTGTAAAACGGCATCTCACAAAAGTCTAGCAAAAGTTGGAATTACCCCTTGTTTGTAACCGGCGTGTAACCGCCGCGCTTTATAATAACCGTATATTCTTAAGAAATTGTGAACATAACAGAACCAGAACTGAAACATAATAAACGAGCAGGGGTGAGGAAATGAGAAGAATCAGAAAGAAAATCAAGAGAAGAGTGGCGGCCTTTCTGGCAGCATGTATGGTGACAACTTCCTTTCCAGGCGAAGCGTTTGGCGCAGAGGCAGTCGATTACGGAACAGACGATACTCCGGAAAATGTGGTGCTTCACCTGGATCAGGATAAGCTGAAAGCGGCAGTAGAAGATGCCGTTAGAAGCGGAGACGAGTATTCAGAAAATCTTAAGTTTTACACAGAAGATGGAAGTGATTCTCAGTCAGAGCTGTATAACCAGCTGTTCCGGGACGGAATTCTCTATGAGGTTTCCCTGGAGGATGCAGCGGCGGCTACCCCGTCAGACGCAGCAGCAGAGGACGGAGAGGTGACGATTCTGGTCCGCCCGGATCTGGGCGCAGAGACAGAGGCTGAGGACGGGAATCAGGCCACTGCTTCTGATGCGGAAGAAAAGGCGACTTCCTCTGACAGCAAAGTATCAGGAAGAGCAACTGATTCCGATGCAGATCTTTCCGATTATGAGGCTACAGGCAACGAGCAGATCATTATCCTGTTTAGAAACGCAGGAGACAATGAGGTGATTTATCAGATAGAAGTCAATGGAAATCTGACGCCGGAGATTACCGTACCGGCCGGTTCCACTCTTATCTCTGATCTGGCCAGTGAATCCGACGCAGAGGAGCTGGAAGAAACAGAAGAAGAGCTGGCAGAAGAGCCTGTTGAGGATGGCGGCGTTCCTGGCGGCAGTTCAGGAGGAGGATCTGGAAGCGGATCCGCAGAATCCGGAACAGACAGCTCTGAGTCTCAGACGCCTTCTGAAGAAGAAGATACAGAAGCGCCTTCTGAAGATGAGAAGACAGACGTTCCCTCTGAGGGAGGAAGCTCAGAACAAGAACAGGGGGAAGGAAGCCAGGAGTCAGGCGAGAGCACAGATTCCGAGAAGCCGGAAGAGGGCGGTACAGAAAGCCAGACGCCGGACAGAGACCCAGATTCCTCTGAGAATCAGGGCAGCCAGACAACAGATCCTGACAATGGAAAAGAGGAAGCAGATGGAAGCGGATCCGCAGAAAGCCATCAGGAAGATTCTTCAGAGTCAGGTTCCGGTTCTTCTGATAAAGCAGAAGGCAGTCACGACAGCAGTGAAAATAAATCAGATTCCGGAAGTAAGGATAACAGCAAGCCGGAATCTTCCGGAAGCGGAAGTGAAGACAGCGCAGAAAAAACTGCAGAGGCCCTTACCATTTCCAGCCATCTGGTTCCGAGAGTAGCGGCTGTAGGCCCATCCGGAGAAGAGTACGATCCAGAAGCCAGCGGTCTGACTCCTGAGGAAGAGTGGGAGCTGTTCCAGGAAGAAGGAGAAGACGAGGAAGAAGAGGATTACGAGGATGAGGAAAGCTATGAGGACGAGCTGGCAGCCATGGCTGAAACATCCGACACTGGCATGGAGGGAACTGTTCTGGAACCTGTGCTGGTGAAGAGAGAGAAGTTTTCCTTCTTCCGTTCTAAAATGTTCAGAGGCCAGCCGGTAGCGGCGCCAGCCTATGTGACCACACTGAATGGGCTGGGAACTCCATATGCAGCAGAATCTGAATTTACAGTGGACTTGTTTGATTACGGAACATTTACTGGTTGGATTAATGGAAATGAAAATAATACATACTATGTAAAGAGTAATGGAACTAAGCAGTTTAACGAATTAATCAGTGATTTTACACAGCGGAATAACAATATAGCTGGCACTACAGACTTTTTAATGGCTCCAGTGGACGGCGCACAAGGCATGCAGAACGGAGCAACGGTACAGAGTTCCCTGATCCGCGGAATTGTGGAAAGACAGTATGAAGAAGGCGCAGATGGATTAAGATTCGCAAAAGAACTTAATCAACTGGAAAAGTATGGAAATACAATCTTTCCGAATGAAGAACAGTATAAGGCTATAAGCAAAGAAATTAGAGGAGTTGAAAAGTATTTTAAAGCTTATTACGGCGTAGGGCTGCCGCTGCGGCCTATGGGTGAGAATCACTATAGAATTTCATCAGATGATGATTACATCGTAGGATCCAGCGATTGGTCTGGTAACAGAAGTATCAATTTATTTGAGTATAACAGCTATAGCGATCATCCATATACAACAGGAGCAGGCTTCTGGCCGTTAAATAACAACGCATACAGTTCCAGGGATGAAAAAACAGGAAATCAGTATTTCGGTATGAAATTTTCTACTGATTTTTACCTGCCGGAAGATGGAATGTGGAAGGGAGAGCCGCTGCAGTTTACCTTTACAGGAGACGACGACGTATGGGTATTCATAGACGGACAGCTGGTTCTGGATATGGGAGGACTTCACCAGAGAGTGGAGGGTGAAATCGACTTTGTAACTGGTTACACGAAAGTGAAAGGAAATGGTCATGCAGAAAAATATGTCGTGCTGGATGATTCTAATGACCAGGTACAGCAAGAGACTGTTAATAACAAGTATGTAGCAGGATATATTTACGGAGACAAAGATGCTGCTGAAAAGAATGCCCATGACAGCGGAATAAAGACAGAGTATCTGGAGTCAGTCAGATGTACAGACATTGATAAAAGCAGGAAAACACATACCCTGGATTTCTACCTGGTAGAGCGCGCTCCATATGGTTCCAACTGTACCATTGACTTTACGCTTCCAACTATGCCCAAAGGAAACTTAAATGTAGTAAAGGCAGTTGAAGGCGAGGAGAAGACATCAGGACAGGAGTATGACTTTAAGATTCAGAAACAGACATTGGATGGCGGCTGGAAAGATTATTTAGGCGGAAGCTTTACGCTGCAGAAAGATGGAACGAAGTCGTTCCCATTAAGTAAAACAGGGATATACCGCGTAGCTGAAATTGACAATGGAGGCGCAGCGGCAACAACCTGGAGTGGAGAGGGAACTATAGAGATTGAAGGTGAAACAAGCTGGCAGGTGATAAATGTTACTGATACTGCAAAAGCCTATACAGCAGTCTGTACCAACAATTTTATCGACAGAAGCCAGACTCACAGCCTGACAGTGACAAAAGAGGTAACAGAAACAAAGACGCCGACAAGCGTGAAATTCCCGTTCCACATTACCTTAGATGCATCTGCATGGGAACAGGATGAGTTTAACGTAACATACAAAGTGGGGGATGGAGTAAACCAGGAAGTCAGCTTCGGTTCCGGCAGGACAGCTCGGATAGACGTTAATCTGGCAGATAATGAGTCCGTTGTGATTTCAAGTATTCCTTATGGCACACAGTATAGTGTGGAAGAGGATACGGAAGCCTTGAAGGATTCGCTATACAGCTCTGAGACGGATACTCCGCAACAGGGCGAGATTACTACACAGGATGAGGCGATTACCTGGGAGAACAGTAAAAAGTCAGGTAAGTATACCTCCTTCACAGTAAAAAAGGAGGTAGAAGGTACAGCTCCAGAAGGTGAGACTTATCAGTTTGCCCTTTACCAGTTCCCGAAGGATCTGAATGAAGATGGAACTACATTCTGGGCACCCTATAAGGGCAGCTACTATGTCAACGGTTTTAAAGCGGAGACGATTGAAAATGGCAGCTATCCGGAAGGAATGACAGGATTTGAGCTTAGCAAGGAAAAGGGAATGGAAGCTGTCATTGAAATTCCGAAAACAGAGAATGATGGAATTTTTCTGATTCGGGAGATTCATAATGGGACGGCGGCCACTACACAGTGGACAGTAGATGGAGAGACTGTAAATGCCTTTGATACCCCTGCTTTCCAGCTGGAAGACATGGCAGGAAAAACGCTTACCTGTACGAATAACTACACAGAAGAGCGGACATTAGTAGTAGAAAAGAAGCTGGAAGAGGGAAGTGAAAATCCTGCTCCTGAGACCAAGTATGGATTCTCAGTAACAGGTGACAGTAAACCACATGAAGGCTCTATCAAAGCGGGAGAACATTTTGAAGTAGCAGTTGAAAAGGGACAGACCTATACAGTATCTGAAACCATTCCTGCAGTAAGCGGATATGTTGGAAGCCTGTCTCGCGTAGAGGGAGCAAAAAAAACAGAGGGCAATACTGCCACAGTCACAATTGGTGATGAGAAGTCAAAGCAGACGTTTGAGAAGGCTGCTCATGCTTATCATTTTAAAGAAAGATCACGTACAATAGGAAAAGGGTGGAATAAGAAGACCTATTATCATCTGGAACTTCAGGTGGTTGAGATGGGAGGCGATACGCCAAAATGGGGTTCTGGAACCACAGTGCTTCGTTCAGAGGAGTATCAAAAAAAGATAGGTTTGGGTGGCATAGATAACACGAACCGTACAGAGGCATTACAGGACATGATCCGGGAGATGAAAGCTTCCAGTGAACCTTATCACACAGATGGAACCTTCTATCCGGAAACAGGAGGACAGTTTGCTCTCGTTGAAGCAGTCAGTTTGTCAGACATAGAGTTCAATGACTCTCTTTCACGGGCATTCGTAATCTGCGATGGCGTCTGTTATGAGTACAATGAGTACATGAAGTTTGATGTGAAAGAAAAACTTCAGAAGACTTCTGGCGGAACAGTAACAGACATTCAGATGGTAGATGCGGATGGAAACACTGGCGTAGGCTACCATAAAGAGTCCTACAATGAGAATATTGATAATGCGGCTACAATCAGACTTCGCGTAACGCTGGATACTTCCTCTTCTGCAAAACAGTGGGTAACTTTCTACAATAAGTGGGAAGAAGGACTGGCTCAAATGATGATTGAAAAGACAATCGATGAGGCAGATACAGAAGATAACACCTTCCTGTTTGAGGTCAGCGGAACAGATGGAAGCAAGTTTTATACTTCGGTTGTAATTCCTGCCGGTGAGACGAAAGGAAGCCAGACACTTGAAAGTATTCCAGCTGGAACATGGGCAGTTAAGGAACTGGATCATATGAGATATGAGCTGGCAGACAGCATAGAAAATCCGCAGACAAAGGAACTTTCCGCGAAGGATCCTTCTCAGAATGTATTCAGCTTTGCTAACAGGAAAGTATCAGACGGCTATTTCTCCGATTCCTCTCTGATCCTGAATCAGGTGAACGAAGATGGAACCTACACACAGAGTAAAGACAATGGAGACACGGTGAAGGGACTTTACGAGGGTCAGCCGGCAGCGCTCCTCAGCACGAAGCACGACGACGATGGGACAGATGGAGACGGCCCGGTTCCTCCAACTAACTAGATGAAAGACAGCAGCAGGGAGGAACAGACGTGGCAAAAACAGTAACTAAAATTTGTAATTTGATTTCCACCTTGATGATTATTGCCTGCCTGGCCATCACAGCGGCGCTGATAGCGCCGCGGCTGGCTGGCCGGGAAGCGGTCGCAGTCATGAGTGGAAGTATGGAACCCTACTACCACGTAGGAAGTATCGTATATGTAGATAAGGACATTTCACCGGAAGAGATTCAGGTGGGAGATCCTATCACATTCCGAAAAGCGGACACAGCAGTGGCAACCCACCGTGTGATTGCCATAGACAAGGAGGCCAGACAGTTTACCACTAAGGGAGACGCGAATGAGGTTCAGGATATGGCTCCGGTTTCCTTTGACAATGTGATAGGGAAAGCGGGAATGTCCATTCCGCTTTTAGGTTATATTTCTTTGAATATTACTACAAAAAAGGGAATGATAGCAGCGGCGGCAGTAGTTGTAGTGTTTATTCTGCTTCAGCTGATCCCGGAAATTCTGAAACCAGAGGAAAAGGAGGGAAAATCGGATGAGTAAAATAAAATTGTGGATGCAAAAAAAGAAACATTTTCTTTTTGCCGCTGCAGCGATTGCCGTCCTGACTGCAGGTATGTCTCTGGCATTTTTCACTGATGCAGAAACAGCTGCCAATACAATGAAGACAGGAAGCGTACAGATAGATACAGATGAAACAATCGGTGGTCTCCAAAAAACGGATATCTCGGTGACAGGAACAGGAAAATCCCCCTGCTATGTGCGAATGCGGGTGGACGTACCGGTTTTAAAGTACCAGGAAGAAGGAGAAGCGAAAATCTTGTCTCCCAAGGTAAGTTATAATACACCAGATGATAAAGAAGAGAAGGTATCAGGAGAAGAGTGGAACAGTTATGAAAACCAATGGGAAGTAGGTACAGGAGCTAATTCTTCCGACCAGGTGAAGCCTGACAAATGGGTTAAGATGGAGGATGGATACTGGTATCTTTCTAAACCTCTCCCAGCAGGAGCAAAAGCCGTGTTATGCAACACTGTAGAGTATGAGGATCTTCTTTCCAATAGAACACTTGAGCTTCCGGCCGGTATTTCAAAGGATCAGCTGTCGATTCTGGTTTATGCAGAAGCAGTTCAGAGCGATCACATGGATGTAGGAGAGTCCGAAGGAGCAGAGGCAGCTTATGCGGCATTCCAGCAGCTGAAGACGGAACAACAGTAGGCAGCAAAAAATAAAAAAGTGTGATGAAAAGACTTGGAAGTAACCGGCGTGTAACCGGGAGATTATATAATCTTAAACAAGTACAGCCCCTGAAACACGATTTCGGGAGAATATAAAAATAATGATAGGAGACATGGAGGAAAAGGAATATGAAGAAAAGAACAAAACTTATCACAGCAGCCGTATCTTTAGGAGCATTAATGACAGTAGGCGGAACACTGGCATGGTTTACAGACAGCGAGACAGCTACGAACGTAGTGACAACTGGTTATGTAGATGTGAAGATTGAGGAGCATAAGCCGGAAAATAATGAAGACTATGGATACACCTATGAGGTAGAAGCGGATAATACTGGAATCAAGTATGGCAACATTACTCCAGGTGTGGTAATTGAAAAGGATCCGAAGGTTGTCTACACAGGAAGCGTTCCAGGCTATGTGCGCTATAAAGTAGAAGTTGAGATGGGCGATGGAGAAACTGGTGACATTGACTTTGCAGCGGAACTTATTAATTCTCTTCATTTTATGAAGGATGGAGAGCTTGTTGAATTGTCTGACTTAGTTGGCGATGCAGATGGTTCCTGGATTTACGATACAACAGTACGCGAGCCAGGTGAAGATGGCACACTTCTTTTCGATACAGTGGAGATTTCCAATGAAGTTGGAAACAAGATTGCAAACAAGAGTTTTAAGCTTGTAGTAAAGGCAGATGCGATTCAGGCAGCAAATCTTCCAGGCAGTGAGGATGGAACAATGACTGCAGAAGAGCTGGCAGCAGCTTTCGGAGACGGTGAAGTAGCAGTTTACAATGATGACGCAGAGGTTGTAGAAACAGAAGCTGCACAGCAGTAAAAGCGACGAAATGGTCCATGTTTAAACGAAACAGCTAACCATTGGGAAAATTTTCTGATGGCGCTTGATACCGGTTCACATGGCAGCGAGGAGGATAGAATGCTATGGAAGTAAAAAAAATACGCCGGGCGGCGGCTGGCATCTGTACCGCGGCCATGATGGCATTAAACAGCGTCCAGTCATTCGCCGCTGCGCCTTTGGTGATGAGAGCTCTGGAAGTAGATTATAATCACAGAGCGGAAGGCGGATTTACAGTATCAGCCCAGGATAAGGATTTATTCACCAATATGAAAAATCTGGTTCCAGGCGATGTAGTGGAAAATACGGTTGACATAACAAATAACAGCGGCCAGAGTCTTACGTTTTACATGAGAGCGTATCCGGATTTTGAGGCTTCCGGCAATGGAGCCAGAAGAGACGGAGGCGGGCTTGTGACAGCAGAAGGGAAGGAGTTCCAGTCAGACCTTCTCGATATCATGAAAATGAATATTACGAAAGAAGACGGAACCTATCTTTACGGCGACAGAGATTTCTCCCAGCCAGCTTCCGGTAAAGGAACAGAGTTTGAGGAAAGTGAGTATGGAATCGTAATAGGAAGTATTCCAGCTCATTCCAGCGAGACTCTTACAGTCACTGTAAAGCTTCCTGGAGCAGAATTGGGAAATGATTATGCCGACAAGTTCGATGCGGTTGACTGGGTGTTCTATGTAGAGGGAACTGACAGCAGCGGAGACGGAGGCAGCCACGGCGGCGGAGGCGGCGGCAATCCAACCGGCCCTGGTATGATTATCATTACAGATGATGAAGTACCTTTAGCATCTGGAGTTCCAGGAGACGGAGATGTTAATATTACCATTGAGGATGGAGCAGTTCCGTTAGGAGCTCTTCCACAGACAGGCGATGAAACTCCAATTCTTCCAGTAGTTGCAGTTCTGGGAGTCAGCGGGATCATTCTGCTGTATTTAGGAAGTTCTCTTCGGAATAAGAAAGAGGCTTCAGAAGACAAATAAAAATTTCAGGGAGGCAGCAGGTCTTTGCAGACCGCTTGCCTCCCTTTTACTGTCTCTTTTAAGCGATAGATTGTGTGAGTAGAGCTGAAAGAGAATCAATAGTTGAAACATTATAAATATTTGAAATTTTACAATTTTATAAAATAATTCAAATAAATTTATTCAGATACAGGCCAGAATTTATCCAGCTGTCTTTCAGCCTCTTCCTCAGAGAGGGAAAACTGCTTTTTAAGGGAGAAAAGAGCGACTTCCCGGGAAGCCCCCAAATCCTGACAGGTTTCAATAAGAGCCCTCATTCCCTGAGCCTTGCCCAGTTCAATGCCTTGGGTTTTACCCAGTTCAATACCCTGAGCCTTACCCAGTTCCATACCAGTTTTCATGCCCTCTTCTTTTCCGCACTCAAATTCCGCTTTCTTAATCAGTTCCCGTTCCCGCTCTTCATCGTATTCAAAAATGCTCATAGCAACTACCTCCGCCCGTGATTTTAAAAGAAAATCTTCCAGGATTCCTTCGCTGATACATTCCTCCACGGCCCGGTTGACTGCTGTGTTCATATCCATCTGCGCAGCATAGGTGCGGACCCGCGCCACATAAAGGGAATATTCCTTCAGAAGCCTGCAGGCGTTCATTAAGGCCTCATTACAGCCAGCGTTGATGTTGAGCACTGTCACTTTCAGTTCCAGCTCCGGATCGTCTGTCGCCTTTTCAAAGGAATCAGACAGTTTTAAAGTGATCCGTTCCGCCTGCTCCGGCATTTTTCCATTGCAGAAGACAAGAAATCTGGGAACGGGGAGTTTTACCAGCCGGGAGGAATAGAGGGTATCCTTTCGGATCAGCTGCTCGTACTCCCTTGCCACATAGAAAAGATCTCTGAGGGGCATGTTTGGGTTCCAGGTGGACTGGTGCTCGTAGAGATTCAGTTCCAGGTTAATGAGAAAAGCCAGATCGTTTTTCATGTTCTATATCAAGACTCGTTTACGAGTCTTAGCGCGGGATTCGAGTCAGCCTTAGCTGACATAATACCAATACGAATCCCTGCGCCTCCTCGCGGAGCGTTTATATCAGCCGGAGAGTATACTCCGGCTGATATATGGCATTTTCCAGAGTGATGATCTCCAGCTGTGACGCATCCCTGTAATCGGTTTGCCCTACTGCATTGTAAAGAGACAGGAGCGCCTCTTTATCGTTAAAGAGCATGCGGAAGAGGGTATCCTTATAGCTGCGCTGGACTGGCTGAGCCGGTTGTACCTGTAAAACTTGCTGTGCCTGAGACTGCTGCCAGTGTGCCGAACCTGCAGTTCGGCTGTTTTGTTTCTGATTCATTTGACCTCCTTTTGCAGGAGTCTTCAGAAATGAAAATCTCCTGCTCTGATAAAAATGTGGAAAAAGCATAGATTTTCTGATGTTCTGAAAGATAGGAATCAGAGATATAAGGCCTGAAGAACCAGGCCCGATGTGGTGAAATGTATGCTTTTGTGAGTTCAGTATAGCATAGATGGAAAGGAACTACAATGGAAACAGATTGGCCGAAATATTATTAAGAATTTGAAAGAATATCGTAAGTTGACTGAGCCGCTTTCACCTGCGTATAATAAAGATAAGATAAATGAATCAGCAGTAAGCAGAAATGAGATACGCAGGATACGGGGAGAGACCTTTCAGAAAGTGATAGAAGGAGGAGACAGGTATGAGAAATACAAAGGGAAGATTACGGATGCTGGCAGCGGCGGGGCTGTCGGCTATCCTTTCAGTGAGCGGCGGACTGGGACAGATGACGGCGTGGGCGGCCTCCAAGACGATTTCCAAGGTGGATATTGAGCTGAACATTGATTTAGAGCCGGGAGACGATCTGCCGGACCTTTCCTACGGCGATAAGGGAAGCGACGCTCATGTGATGGTGTCTGACGGAGCAAAGTACGAGATTGCGGAGGACCCGGAGTGGACCAGCTCAGTGGGAAACAGCGGCGTGAAGATTGGAAATACCTATACGCTGAGGGTGTATCTGGACGCCAAGGACGAGGACGAGTATGGGTTCAGCGGAACCTATAAGTCCAGTAACGTGAAGGTAAAGGGCGGAGAGTTCGTCTCTGCCAGCCGTTCCGGAAGCGGCAGGCTGAAGGTGACGGTAAAGACAGATCCAGTGGAGGGAACCTTCGACTGTCCGGACGAAGCGGAGTGGAGCGACACCACTCTGGGCCTGGCCAAGTGGGACGCGGTGGATCATGTCAGTGCCTATGACGTAACGCTCTACAAGGGTGGAAGCACCGTCTACAAGGTGAAGGGCTACGAGGGCAATAAGATTAATTTTTATCCCTATATGACCAGCGCTGGCACCTACAGCTTTAAGGTGCGGTCAGTGGCGAAAAACGACAGCCAGAAGGATTATGCCGAGAGCAGCGACTGGACGGAGTCAGACGAGATTTATATTGGCAAGGAATCCGTCTCCGACGGTTCCGGAAAGGTAGATTATAACAACCCCAACGGGGCGGGAAATCAGAATACGGCTCAGGTGGGCTGGATTCAGGACGGAAACCGCTGGTGGTACCGCTACCCGGACGGCAGCTACCCGAAGAACGACTGGCTTCTGCTCAATAACCAGTGGTTCCTCTTTGACGCCGACGGCTGGATGATGACGGACTGGCAGTTTAAAAATAATAACTGGTATTACCTGAATCCGGTTTCTGACGGAAACAGAGGAGTAATGCTGACCGGCTGGATTCACACGAACAGCGGCTGGTATTATCTGAATCCGGGACCAAACGGAACCGTGGGGGCCATGTACAGAAATCAGTGGCTTGACTTAAACGGAAAGAAGTATTATCTGGGAGACAGCGGAGTGATGTACGAGGGCTGGAAGGAGATCGGACACGACTGGTATTATTTCTATCCTGGAAACGGCGAGCTGGCAGTGAATACGACGATAGACGGCTTCTATGTGGACGGAAGCGGAATCTGGAGAAAGTAGAGCCAGAAAGCCGCAGAACGGAGGTTTAGGGAGACTTTTATTGAGACAGAACCCAGATAGCGGATAGATTCGGATAAAGTTAATAAGGGATCATAAATGAGGAGAAACTGGCCTGTCCCTGCGTCTGCCTGGCAGAGGGGAGCCATTTTCTCCTCTTTTATTCTGCTCTTTTTTCTGCTTTGGCGCTCAGAGGGAGGAGCCTCAGAAAGGCAGGCGTCCAGGAAGCGTGTAAACCGCTTGACTCTTAGATAAAAGTAATCTAAAATTTAACGAGACATGAGAATCATCACGACAAACGAGCCGGGCGCCCAGGACGGCGCAGGAAGGAAACGAGATGAATATTATTAAGGCAGCAGGGCTGGTATTTGATTATATCAGACGCGATGAAGAAGATAAAATTGAGGAGAAAAAGCGGGCCCTCAACCACCTGAACGTGGAGATTGAGAAAGGCAGCTTTGTGGCGGTGCTGGGGCACAACGGTTCAGGAAAATCCACATTTGCCAAGCATTTGAACGGAATTCTGCTTCCTACAGAAGGAGAGGTCTGGGTGGCCGGGATGGACACGTCGGACGAGGAGAAGCTCTGGGACGTGCGCAAGGCGGCCGGAATGGTGTTTCAGAATCCGGACAACCAGATTATTGGGAATATTGTGGAGGAGGACGTGGGCTTTGGCCCGGAAAATCTGGGAGTCCCCACAGAGGAAATCTGGGAGCGGGTAGATAAGAGCCTGAAAGCAGTGGGAATGACTCTTTACAGGAAGAAATCGCCGAACCGCCTTTCCGGCGGCCAGAAACAGCGCCTCTGTATCGCAAGAGCACTGCTGAAGAAACCAAAGGTGCTGATTCTGGATGACAGTACAAGTGCTGTCGATACCGCAACCGACGCGAAAATCCGGAAGGCATTCCTGACCGAGATTCCTGAAACGACAAAGCTGATCATTGCACAGCGTATTTCCAGTGTGCAGGACGCAGACCGCATCATTGTCATGGAGAACGGAAAAGTAAATGGTTTTGGAAGCCACGAGGAATTACTGAAAACCAATGAAATTTACCGGGAAGTATATGAGTCTCAGACCGGTGGCGGCGGAGACTTTGACGAAAAGAGAGGTGAGTAAGGAATGGCAGAGAGAGTACAGCAGGTAAAGGGGCCGGGAGCAAGACCTCCAAGAGGGGTGAAACCGCAGGTCAAGAATCCGATGAAGATCTTTACCAGAATTATGAAATATGTATTAAAGGATTATACGGTACACTGCATCGCTGTTGTCATTGCGATTTTTGTCAACGTCCTGGCAAATGTACAGGGAACGATGTTTATGAAAACGCTGATTGACGGCTATATCACGCCGATGCTGACCCAGCCGGATCCGGATTTTGGCCCGCTGCTCCACGCAATTTTGCGGGTGGCCGGATTTTACGGAATCGGTATTGTGGCTGCGTTCGTTCAGAACCGTACCATGATTTATGTATCCCAGGGAACCCTGCGGAATCTGAGAAATGATCTGTTCGGCAATATGGAAAAGCTGCCGATCAAATATTTTGATACCCATGCGCACGGCGACATCATGTCGATTTATACAAATGATATTGATACCCTGCGTCAGATGATCAGTCAGAGTATCCCGCAGATCATCAACAGTGCAATCACGATTGTCAGTGTCTTTGTCAGTATGCTGATTCTGAACATCCCGCTGACGATTACAACGCTGGTTATGGTATCTATCATGCTGGGAGTGACAAAAAAGGTGGCCGGATTTTCCGGAAATTTCTTTGTAAAACAGCAGAGGGATCTTGGTAAAGTCAACGGCTTTATCGAAGAGATGATGGATGGCCAGAAGGTTGTCAAGGTATTCTGTCATGAAGAGGAGAATATCGAAAAATTCAAAGAAATTAATAACAATCTGTATGAGAGTGCTTACAATGCCAATGCGTTTGCAAATGTTATCGGACCGATCAATGCACAGCTTGGAAATATGAGCTATGTTGTCTGTGCGATTGTCGGCGGTGCACTTGCCCTTGGCAGCGTCGGTGGCTTTACGCTCGGTGGTCTGGCAAGCTTTCTGACCTTCAACAAGAGTTTTAACATGCCGATCAACCAGGTCAGCCAGCAGCTGAACGCAATTGTTATGGCACTTGCAGGAGCGGAACGTATTTTCCGACTGATGGATGAAGAGCCGGAGCTGGACGAGGGGTATGTAACGCTTGTCAATGCGAAGGAAGAAAACGGAAAACTCACCGAGACGAAAGAGCGTACCGGAAAATGGGCATGGAAGCATACGCACCAGGCAGATGGATCTGTGGATTACCGCGAGCTGCAGGGCCGTGTGGTATTCGAACATGTTGATTTCGGCTACAACCCGGATAAAATTGTTTTGCACGATGTATCGCTGTTTGCAGAGCCGGGTCAGAAGATCGCGTTTGTCGGTTCTACCGGAGCCGGAAAGACAACCATTACCAATCTGATCAACCGCTTCTATGATATTCAGAAAGGTAAGATTCGTTACGATGAGATCAACATTGGAAAGATCAAAAAAGATGACCTGAGAAGATCGCTTGGCATTGTTTTGCAGGATACACATCTGTTTACGGGAACGGTAAGAGAAAATATTGCCTTCGGAAAGCTCGATGCGACGGAGGATGAGGTTGTAGCAGCAGCAAAACTGGCGAATGCGCACGGATTCATTATGCGTCTGCCGCAGGGCTATGACACAATGCTGACCGGAGACGGTGCGAATCTGTCCCAGGGTCAGCGGCAGCTTCTTGCGATCGCGTGCTGCGATTGCAGATCCGCCGGTACTGATTCTCGATGAGGCGACAAGCTCCATCGATACCCGTACCGAGCGCATTGTTCAGGATGGTATGGATAAGCTGATGAGCGGAAGAACAACCTTTGTTATCGCACATCGTCTGTCTACCGTACGAAACGCCGATTGTATCATGGTTCTTGAGCAGGGACAAATTATTGAACGCGGTACCCATGATCAGCTGATGGAACAGAAAGGAAAATATTACCAGCTGTATACCGGAAATCAGGTTTCCGCATAGCAGAAAAAACGGAAAAAGTAAGTCCCGCACGACAGAAAATAAAAATCTGTCTGTGCGGGATTTTTTTGCGAAGCAGCGGCTGGTTTTATGTGCGAGTAGCGAAGCGGATTGCGAATATCCGCTTCGAAATGATGATTGCGAGTGATACAGTAAGTTCCCGCAGGTTTTTGGGTCTTGAAAAAGACAGCGGGATTTTATAAAATAGAAGAAGCGTTTGAATATATGCAAAGGAGAAAAACTATGGAATACCTGAATACAGCGCAGGAGCTGCTCGATTTTATCATGCGGTGCAAAAGCCCGTTTCATGTGGTAAAAGAAGCCGGCGATCTGCTGAACGAAAATGGATATACAAAACTGGAGGAGACAAAAGAATGGAGTCTCGTTCCGGGCGGAAAATATTATGTGACGAGAAATGAATCCTCGGTGATTGCGTTCCAGATCCCTGAGAGCGCATTTTCCAGCTACCAGATCATCGCAAGCCACAGCGACTGTCCGACGTTTAAAGTAAAGGGAGAGGACCCATTCGTGACGGATGGTCATTACACCCGCCTGAACGTGGAGGGCTACGGCGGCATGATCCGCGCTCCGTGGTTTGACCGTCCGCTTTCCCTGGCAGGCCGTATGGTGGTCCGCGATGGAAACGGCGTAAAATCCGTTCTGGTTGATGCCGGACGAGATCTGGTGACGATCCCGAATCTGCCGATTCATCTGAATCGTGACATCAACAACGGAATCAAATACAGTGTGCAGACCGACATGCTCCCGATTCTCGGTGATGAGACAGCGAAAGATCATTTTTATGAGCTGTTTCTGCCGGATACCGCAAAAGAGGATATTCTCTCCATGGAGCTTTATCTGTATAACCGAGTGGAAGGATCCATCTGGGGTGCCGGCAGGGAGTTTTTATCCAGTGGGCGTCTGGATGACCTGCAGAGCGCGTTTGGCTCCTTAAAGGGCTTTCTTGCTGCAAAGGCAACAGGCCAGGTCAATGTCTGCGCAATCTTTGACAATGAGGAGGTAGGAAGCCTCACAAAGCAGGGTGCGGATTCTTCGTTCCTGACAGAGACACTGCAGCATATCAATGCAGCCTGTGGAAAAGACACGATTGCATATCACAGAGATCTTGCGGGAAGCTTCCTTGTTTCTGCTGACAATGCACATGCCTTCCACCCGGCACATGCGGAGAAATACGATCCGAAGAGCCGCGTATACATGAACGGCGGCGTAGTCATCAAACAGAGTGCAAACCAGAAATACACGACCGATGCTGTTTCGGAAGCCGTAACAAAGATGATTTGCGAGAAGGCCGGCGTACCGTGCCAGGTATTCGCAAACCACGCCGACATTCCGGGCGGAAGCACGCTTGGCGCAATTCTGAACTCTCTTGTCTCGGTGACAAGCGTGGATATCGGAATGGCTCAGCTTGCGATGCATTCCCCGTATGAGACGGCAGGCGCCAAAGATACTGCTTATCTGGTGCAGTTCGCAAAGACCTTCTATGAGACGACACTGGTGCGGACAGAGCATGGATTTTCTCTGGAAGAAAAATAAAAGTTTAAGATAGAAAAAAGCGGCCGGCGGGACTTTTGAAAAGCCTCTGCCGGTCGCTTTTTGCGTACTTGCAAAGTGTGTTTTAAGGATCAGATTATTCTGTCCGGAGTGCCGTAACCGGATCGCTTTTTGCCGCTTTCTTCGACGGAATCAGACCGCCGATCAGGGTCAGAACGACGCTGAGTGCAATCAGAACAAGCGCCGGGACGAGCGGAAGAGAAGCACTGACCTTCGTCGTATCCGCCAGATGGTGGATCAGAAGGTTGCCCGGAATCATCAGAAGCAGCGAGAGCCCGATGCCGATCAGTCCTGCACAGAGTCCGATGATGAAGGTTTCGGCATTGAAGACCTGCGAAATATTGCGTTTCGAAGCACCGATCGCGCGCAGGATACCGATCTCTTTCTTACGTTCCAGAACACTGATATAGGTGATGACGCCGATCATAATCGAGGAAACCACAAGGGAAATGCCGACAAAAGCGATCAGCACGTAGCTGATGATGTTGACGATATCCGTGACGGAGGACATCAGAGTGCCAACCACATCGGTGTACGAGATTACCTGCTCGTTTTTGCCTTCTTTTTCCATCGTGTCATTGTAACCGTCGAGGATGGAGACAACGTGTTCCTTGCTCTCAAAGTTTTTCGGGTAAATGCTGATCGAAGAAGGTTCGTCAAAATCAGCGTAGCCCAGTTTCTGCAGATTGCCCTCATAGGTGGAAGAGCCGGAAGAACTAAGAGAAGCGAAGAGCTCCTTCATATCATCCTCAGTCATATTCATCTGGAAGGCACTTGCAAAGGCATCGGTGTCAATCTTCATGGCATCGCCCATCGAATCCTGCAGAGAATTACCGACCTGCGTTATGGCGCGCTCCATCTCGGACTGAATTGCAGAGGCCATCTGCGTCATCATCTGTTCCATCGCGGAAGTGATCTGTGTCTGCAGAACCGAGGCGACAGAAGCGGAGTAGCTTCCCATAACGCCTGCCATGTAGTTTGTGAGCGCAGAAGAAACCTGGGACTGCAGTCCGTCGAGATCGACGATTTTTGTGATACCGCTGTTCAGCCGCTGCTGGCCGTCCGCCGTGTTCAGATAGGCGATAAAGTGCTTGCCCATCTCCGTTGGATCCGGCAGGCCGTTCTCCTTCACGTAAGCGAGATAACCGTTGGAAAGCTCCGTCGCAAGCGCAGTGAGCTGGTCGGATGTAATTTCGATATTGCCGTTGTTCTGCATCACCTCGGAAATCCAGTCGTTGATGATCTGAACAGCTTCTTCGGTCTGCAGATACTCCGCAAGATAAGCATCAAACTGTTCCGGATCGGTGTAGCCCATCTTGATCAGGTATGCCTGATACCCTTTGAAGATCCGCTGAATGAGTTCCTGGATCTGTTCCTGGGTAATGGAAACACCGCCGCCGTCTGCAATGATGGTCTGGATGTGGCGCCGCAGGATTTCCTGTGCTTCCGTGGAATTGATGTAGGAGACGAAATCCTCCTGTAAATGGGAATAATCCGCCTCCGGGTGCTCCGAGGCGTAGCCCTGATAGCCCTCCATGAGGCTGGAAGCCAGTTCCTGCATGCCGTCTTCACTGACATTGAGAGTAAGCCCGGATAAAATCTGGCCAAGATCAAGCTGCGGCAGTCCGTCGAAATTAAGAGAGATCTGACTGAGGTCAATCGCACCCGCGAGATCCATGCTGCTTCCGGCGTCTGCAAAGGCGCTGGAAAAATCAAGGTTCATGGAATCACCGGAAAAAGCACCGGAGAGTGCGGAATCGTCGAACTGGAAAGCGTTCTGCAGCTTGTCCTCATCGACAGTGATAAAGGAATCCATATCAAGACCGCTGTTCTGATCCACGGTGCCGAATTCCTGATTCGTAAAGACATCGATGGAGGAGTCCGCCATCTGCTGTTTCACAATCTCGGATTTCTTTGCTTCCTCCACAACGTGGCGGGTCAGCGATGCCGGGTAATTGATGCCGGCGGTCAGGGCAGAGGCGGCAGAGTCAGGGGACGGCTGGACAATACCGGTGATTGTGAGCTTTTCGCCGTTGGCAACGAGTTTTTTCATATAGTCTTCGTTGTCGCTTTTATCTTTCCAGACCTGATACTGACTGTCGTATTCGTAGCAGTCGGCGCTGTTCACAAGATGGAACGTGGTGCCGAGAATATCATCGTAGGAATACGTGCCGATGGAGGAAGGGGTCTCGACGGTTTCTTCATTTAAAAACTGGCGGACCATCTCATCCAGCTCGAGTGCATCGCGGAGCCCCAGGGTGTAGAGCAGAAAATCACTCATTCCGCCGTCGGAAGTGAGGACAAGCACACATTCGTTATAGTTTTCCGGCCAGTGTCCGGCTTTTAAGTCGTACTGGTTCTCATACAGGGAAGCGGTGTCCGGCATCTCGTAAAAGACGTTGGTGCTCATCATGGATGACATGATGCTGTTGGAGCTTGCGCCAAGGCCGAGCGAGCGGAACGACTGGTCCGGGTGCACCTGGCGGATGGAATCGCCGTCTTCGCGGTAGATCTGCGGCGTGACGGAGTAGGAATATTCGATGGCATTTGTGTAGTCGGAAATGCCGTCCGCACCGCCGTCAAGGTACTTTTTCAGGGAAGCGAGATCGTTGGAGTTCATGGTGGAGAACATGTTGGTCACGACTTCCTGGACTTTGATTTCATTCTTTTTGCCGGAATCTTTTGAGTCTTTGCCGGCATTCTGTGAGCCGATCATCATCGAAGTGAGGTCAAAGCCGGTGCTCTGGATCTGAAGCGGATATTCGGAGAGAGTTTCCTCTTCCATATTCTGAATATACTCGTTGACACCAGAGGAGAGTGCCAGAATCAGTGCAATGCCGATGATGCCGATTGAGCCGGCAAACGAGGTGAGCAAGGTCCGCGCTTTCTTGGTGCGCAGGTTATTAAAACTTAAGGAGAGCGCCGTCAGAAAGGACATCGACGATTTGCCCATGTTTTTGTGTTTGGGAGGAAGCAGGGTTTCGGAATCCGGCTCAAACGGGTTCGTGTCGGAGCAGATCACACCGTCGCGCAGGGTGACGATCCGGTTGGCGTAAAGCTCGGCGAGCTCCGGATTGTGTGTGACCATGACGACAAGGCGTTCTTTGGCAACTTCCTGCAGCAGGTCCATGACCTGAATACTGGTGTCGGAATCGAGCGCGCCGGTCGGCTCATCGGCAAGCAGAATTTCCGGGTCATTGACAAGAGCGCGGGCGATGGCGA
>ENA-OPEV01000272-OPEV01000272.1-human-gut-metagenome-genome-assembly--contig:-NODE-272-length-34294-cov-37.201291_pt1 | contig 34294 bp, 57 predicted proteins | sample MGYA00241637_ERZ501537 | MGnify/ENA primary metagenome ERZ501537 (study PRJEB25962, sample SAMEA1972159) | human gut metagenome | biome: human gut; feature: human-associated habitat; material: faeces...
TGGTGTTATATAAAGCAATGTTATATCCTAAAACCATACCATTATTGCAGATTAACTTCCTAAAGAACCTGATGGAGAAAGACGAAATAATTGATTTAACTAACCCGATATTTATAAAATAAAATGAAAAAGTTAATTGAAAAAATAAAAGCTTGGTATAAAGAAAGCAATAGAGATAAGCACTCATACGTGGGTGCTATCATCTATTGTACTTTTTGTGTAGTAGGTTTTGCATTAGGGATAGAACTTATTCCTAATGCTGTTATCGCTACAGGAGCTACAGTAGCTTCTATGATGTCAGCTGAATATAAAGACAAGGAACATGGCTCTTTGTTTGATTGGCTAGATATTCTTGCAGGTATGACATATCCTATACTGATTGATATTGTTTGTTTAATTGTTTACTTAATTATAAAATAAGATGAAATATATTGTATTACCAAAATCCGTTTTAGACGAAGTTCCACAAGAGACGTTGAATGAGTTGCATTTAGTACCTAGAGTAAGCACAGATGGGGAATCTGTATTAATGAAAGTCGCAAATTACGAATTACTTTTCCCTCTTGCTGTAACTCTTCCTGAACTTGGAGAAGATGCGCCTGTTGAACCTACATATCCTTATCCTACTTATGAAGGCGAGGAATTAGATACTTTATTACAGAGTAACGAATGGACTTCACCTGAAAATACTGTTTTAGGTGACAATATTCTTGATACGCCTGTTGTTGCATCGGCAACTAATACTACTAAATCAAGAAAAAGTTCAAAAACTACTGTGTTGTAAAAAAGTTTATTATCTTTGTATCATGAACAAAGAAACTAAATCATGGATTGGAGTAATATCATAACATTAGTAAGTTTGCTTGTGGGAAGCACTGGTATTTATGGATTGTATAAAGCAAGACCTGAAAAGATTTCTTATGAAATTAAGAACTTAAGGGAAGTCATTGAAATATTAAAGACGGAAAGGGAAGAGGACAAACAGGAAGCTTTGAAAGAACGTCAGGCGTTAGAGCGCAGATTGGGAGAAATAGAGATAACCAATTCTGTACTACAAAAAGCAATCCAGCAATGGGTCGGGTGTATGCACCTACCGAAGGGGGGTGCGTGTCCTGTAGCAAGTTTCGTAGATGAGGCTGGAAACTTAATCCAAAAAAGAGTTCAAGCTTTGCGCCAATCCAAAAAAGATAAATAAAAAAGCCGATGATAGTTTCACAACCGCATCGACTTACCCTCTTAAATATTAACCTATAAAACACGATATAGAATTTATATTCACAAAGATAACTACATTTTTCAAATAATCAAATAAAATGGTAGAAAAGTTACTTATATATACTGATGATGAGGAATTAGGCATTATATCTTTCCCTAAAGATGGGACGCAAGCTGCCCTTAGTAATTATACATTCACCGAGGGAAGAATGGGTAGCGTAAATATAAGTAGCAGTCTCATGTATCCTAAGTGCTTGGATGATGAATGGACACAGAGGGAATTTGTGGAATTTAGGGGAGAAAGATATTGGATTTTAGATACACCTACTTCATCTAAGTCAAATACAGATTTAAGATATAAACATGAGCTTGTATTTAAATCCGATAGAACTAAACTGGATAATACTTATTTTTTTGATGTAGTATCTCCTGATGCAGGTGATGTAGACCAATTTGTCAGCAATAGTACAAAGTTCACCTTCTTTGGAGATATTGCAGAGTTTGCAACAAGATTGAATTACTCTTTACAATACAGTGGAGTAGGTTATTCTGTTGTAATTGACGAAGGTATATCCTCCGAAGCTAAACTAATGTCGTTTGAGGACAAGTATTTTAGTGAAGTTCTACAAGAAGTATTTAATGTTTATGAACTACCTTATTATTTTGTCGGTAAGGTAATCCATATCGGATTTACTAATAATGCTATTACTCATACATTTAAATATGGTTATGATAGGGAACTACTGACAATAATCAAAACAAACGCAAACTATAAAATAGTTAATCGCTGTACAGGTATCGGTAGTACTGAAAATATTCCTTATTACTATCCCAATGATACAAGAAAGACGGAAGTTGGGGTAGAAGCTGACCCTGATAACATTTCTATCAAACAGGGAGATATTACCATTGTTAATGAAGATAAGTTCAAACAAGAAGTTTCTATTAATGAAATTATTGAATATAAAAACGGGATTGCAAGTGATGCTGTTGTAAAATTATTCCTTGATGAGAAACATAGTATACCTTTTGAAATTACTACAGGAAATCCATCCGCAGGAGATTATTACAGAGCTGCTTACGCTTGTAAATATGGGACATATACCCCTACTAATATAACACAATCTATATATGTTGTTTTAGATATATATACTACAGGAACATATAATTTATATATGGATTGTCCTGTGCGCAACACAACATTTCCTCCTAATTCTGATTTTGAGGTTGAAAGAAAAGTTTTTATCCGAGAATATACTAATCAAGGTGGAGGAACGGAAATCCCTTTAGTAAATCCAAATGGAACTTACAAATATTATAACGCAGGTACATTGGATAAAGGGAAAAAGTACGCAGTAGAATATAGACTTAATTATACACTTAGCGTTGCTTCTGATAAGTGGAGTATATATACCTTTGTACCTTATTGTTATTTAACAGGAGAATATAATGATTGGTTTTTAAGGGATTTCCCTGTTCCTCTAAGCCGAATAGGTATATCTATCACTAAACAACCAACTGTAGGAGATAAATTCAAGCAAATTAAGATTGAGAAGGATTATATGATTACTTCTCCTAATCTATTGCCATCTATATACAGAGATACGTTTGGTGCAGAACGATTCTATGACGCAAAAAACCAAACCTATATAAATCCTGATACAGGAAGCTACTACGACTTCGAGAACCCTTATACGGAAGGTAATCCTAAGGAAATGATTGTTTCCTTTGACTATATCAAGCCAACTATTAAAGGTATTGAAAATGCAGCAGGATATAAAATAGGAGAAATATTAGATGTAGCTTTTGATGATGATGATAACGATGAAATAGACCCTAACACAAATGAATACGAACATAAATATTTCTACATAAAGCTAAGAAAATTTGATGGGGATTATGGCTTTAATCTCTTTGACCAAGCTATCGTAGGTAGTGATATGACCATCTCAATGACGAGTGGTAATTGTGCTGCTTGTAATTTTGTCATATCCGTATTAGAAGTAGAAGATAAAGACAATAATATCACAATATTCAAGAATCCTGTACAAGTGGATTCTAATGGCAATATTGTAACAGGTAGTGAGGATGATAAATGGAATGAGGCAAATATTCAGCCTCAACAACAAGATACAACCACAAATGAGGTATGGATTAGGGTAAGCAAAGATGATGATACATTCGGAGTTGTAATGCCATCTAACAACCGCAACTATAAGCCTAAATCAGGAGATTCGTTTGTTCTGTTACATATTGATTTGCCTAAACAATATATCCTTAATGCAGAGAATGAGCTTAAAGAAGCTATCATTAAGTATATGGCTGCCAATAATAGTGAAAAATTCAACTTCTCTATTAACTTTAAGCGTATATTCTTTGCTGAATATCCTGAAATGCTTTCACAGATTGATGCTAATGCACGATTGCAGATAGAGTATAACAACAAGCTGCATGAACTGTATATCAGTCAATACACTTATAAGGTAAATGAGACAGACCCTCTTCCTGAAATTACGGTAGAATTATCCGATACCATAACGATACGTAAAGGTAATGTCCAAAAATCTATTGATGCTGTAAAACAGGATATTATGTCGTCTATCGGTTCTATCGACTTTTTAAAGATGGGACTGAAATACTTTATTAGAAAAGATGTTGATGATACAGCTAACGGACATATAATATTTAAAGACGGGATTTATGTTACTGGGAATAGCGAGGAAGGAGCTACCGATTTCCTGCGTGAAGGTGGCATAGATAATATTCAAGAGGGTAACGGAGATTTCATACAGGAAGATTCCGGGATTATCAAAGCTGTAGAAACTCCTCAAACTCTTGGTAGTTTATATAATGTCAATCCTATTGTAGATGAAATTGCTACAGAAGATGTCGTACTTGTAAAAAAAGTTGGTTCTACGGAATGGACGCAGGAAGGAAAGAGTATGACAGAAGGCATAACTGATGCTCCAAGCAATGACATCTTATATGGTCGTAAAAACAAAGAGTGGATTAAAGTTCCCGACACACCGACAAAACTTCCTAATCCTAATGCTCTTACTTTTACAGGTGCAATACAAGCTATATATGATGGTTCTGCACCAATTACAGTTAACATACCGACAGGTGGCGGTGGTAGCATAACAATAGACGACCACTTGGATTTAAATTCAACAAATGCAGTGCAAAATAAAGTTGTAACTATGAATATAAATGAATTAATGGACGAGGTGTTTAAAATTTCGTTCGATATTTTTGTTGGCGGAGGAACTTTTGAAAAGGGATCAGTTGTTACTCCGTATATTTTTTGGTCTATTTTATATAAAGATGAAGAAGTTGTGCCAACAACTGCAACCGTAAATGGGAGCACAGAAGGAGTTAATGAGGAGAAATTCAAATATTCGTCTCCTACTACAATTACTACGGATAAAAATTATAAAGTGATTTGTACTTACGGAAGCCAATCTATTGAAAAAACAGCAAACTATATTTTTTCTTTGAAAAAGTATTGGGGCGCATCTTCTGTAACTGAATTGACCAATGGTGATGTGATGTTAATGAATAACGGATGGGCTAGTCGTACTATGGGGAAAACGACTTTTGATTGTACAGGTGGGAAATATATTTATTACATTATACCGTTTGATATTTATGGAGAAGGCGTTAGTTTTTGGATAAACGGTTTCAAGAATACCGATGTTATTGTCTATGATATGGAAATAACAAATGGTAAAAACGTAACTGAAACATACAAAGTAATGCGTCTAAATAACATTCAAACTGGGATTCTAGAAGTTGAATTTAAATAATAAGAAAAATGGCAGAATTAAAAGGAACGCAGGTCGCTGCGATAGTAGTTCCATTCACCGATGCTGATAAATACGCAACACATGATGCGGAGTATGGGAAAGGTGGTTTTAGGAGTGTAGAGACTATAGCTTTACGGAACGCAATACCTACGGAGAGAAAAACCAAAGGTATGGTTGTTCGTGTAAATGAAACAGGACTACATTATTATTGGAATGGGAGTGCATGGACTGAATGGTTGCCGAAAGGTACAACATCAGTAGACGCAATGTTTGATATTTATAGTACTAACCCCGTACAGAACAAGGTTATTACTACAAGGATAAATGAACATGCGGCAAAATTTGATGATATTTATAGTAAAATAGAAAATATTCCTACTATTACTATTGATACAGCTCTTAGTACAACCAGTACTAATCCAGTACAAAATAAGGTAATCACAGCAAAGACACAAGCGATAGAAGTGTCTGTTGCTAACCTTACTTCTATCGTCAATAAGATACCTATTATTACTGTTGATACAGCATGGAACCCAACAAGTAACAATCCAGCTTCATCAAAGGCAATAGACAGTACAATTTCACCTATAAGAACTACAGCAAACTCGGCATATGCTAAAGCAAATAGTGCAACAGCAACAGCTAACGCAGCTATTCCTAAAAGCTATATTGATACAGCTTTTGACGATAATGCATTAGATACAAGAGTTCCTAGTACAAAGCTATTACATACAACCGCTACAAATATATCAATAGCAATACAGAGCGTACACGACCGTGCTGATCAAGCTTATGGTATAGCAAATGCGGCTATCCCAAAATCAAAGATAGATACTGGTATTGATGGAACAGAGACAGCGAATGATGCAGTCCCGTCTGTGGGTGCTGTAGTAACTTATGTTAAGTCACAAAGAACTGCGATAGATAGAAGTATAAATGCTGTTTCAGGAAGGGTTACTACTCTTGAAACATGGAAGAACGGTATAGGCAATAAGAATCAGGCTAATGGCGTAGCGGGTCTTGATGCTAGCGGTAAGATTTCAGCGTCACAGCTTCCGGCAGGATATGATAACGTTGACAAGTTAGTAGCATTTGTTACAACTAACCCTAGTTCTGGAATGACTATCGGGCAGAAATGGTATAATACTACTACTAAGAAGATATTTACTGCAACAAGTGCTACAAGCGGTTCTGTATCTGACCCTATTGGTAATGATATGATTTATATTGACCAAAATGCAAACAAATCGTATTATTGGACTGGTACGGATATGGTTAATATCGGTAGCGGAAACGCTTTGGCTTTAGGTACAACTTCTTCTACCGCTTTCCGAGGTGACTATGGTAACACGCTTTATACAAATTTTGGTAGTGGTACTAATCTAACAGGAACACAAGCTGCACGTGATTTTTTCCATAATATGTCGTTGTTTAATTCATTAGGGAACACAAGCATATTAAAGGATTTGGTTGTTCAACCGGAAGCCAATTTTGTTAGATTACAAAATGATATAGTATATTTGATTGGAGAGGTTAATACTGGCGATGGATATGATATACCTGCCGCTACAACTACAAAAGCAGGTGTTATGACAGCAGATATGTACAAGACCCTGCAAGAGATAGAATTAGCTACATTCCCTCTATCGTTAATTGCTAGTGGCGGAGGAACTTTTGAAGTAGGGTCAAGCAATAAAAATGCAATAGGTATAGTTGTAACTAGAAAAGGAATAGATGTCACTTCTAGTTCGACAATAACAGTAACAGCATCAGGAGGTGTGACAGGTTCGCTAAGATCTGATAAAAAAACTTGGAAACCATCAACAAATATATCATCTAATACTTCTGTTGAAGTTAAGGCTACCTACGGTTCACAAAATGCTACCAAAACTGTAAATTATACTTTTAAATATAAAAAGTATTGGGGTACATCAACTAGTGCTTCTCTAACTTCTTCCCAAGTTATTGCATTAGAAGGAAGTACATGGGCTGATTCAAAAGCTATGGGCGCAACTACTTTTGACTGTACGGGCGGAAAGTATGTCTATTATGTAATACCATCTTCATTAGGAACTCCCGAATTTTGGGTAGGAGGACTAAAAAATACAGATGTCGTTACTACAAGTGCTACTGTAACCAATGCATCAGGAGGAAGTGCTACATACTCAATTATGCGACTAGCGAATATTCAGACAGGAGTCCTCTCTGTAGAATTTAAATAATTATTCACAAATGGGGGGGGGCAAAATCGCTCTCTCTCCAAAATATAATCTTATGGCAGAAATCAAAGGTACAAATGTTGCATCTAAAATAGTTCCCTATACTGATTCAGACGAATATGCTACTCATGACGAAAAATATGGTGTAGGAGGATATAGAACAGTAGATAGTGTAAGCGAGATGAATGCTATTCCTGCTGCAAGAAGAAAAGAAGGAATGCTAGTATATGTAAAAGATGATAAATATTATAGGTTAAATTCTAGCAATACATTCGTGGATGCAGGAATTATAAATAGCGGAAGCGATGTTCAATTTTATCAAGTTAACATAGCTAAACTCAATTTTAATACCATACTTGATGGAAGTGAAGCTACCAACGACCAAATTAATGAAGCTGGTGGATGTATTACTGCTTGGTTGAATAATATCATTGTATTATATAACGATCCTACTTATTTTTTAGAGCGAGGAGGTTATGTAGGTACATTAAATATGTCATTTAATTTAAACGAAAATACAATATGTTTTATACTCCCTCATAATGAGGGACTAGGTTCTGGCGCATATCTTTATCGTTTAGACTACAATAGCAATATATGGAATGTTGTACCACTAGATGGAACTGGTAGTGGAAGCAGCAATATAAAAATATTGACCACTTCGGGATTGTTTTCAACAAGTAGAAATAAATCTGTTACATTAAACAGCCATGATGCTGCTATTATTAATAGTTTAGCTAATAATAATTATAAAAATGTACAATTATATTATGTTGGCGACCCAGCAGGAGATAATGGTATATATCCTGTAAATATAGCTTCAAATTCATTATCTTCTTCATTAAGTTTAGGAGATGTAATTTATCTCTCAATATTAGCAGATAATGGGAATATTAAAAGTGAGGCTTTAGATTATAATTCATCAACTAATATTTCAACAAAAGGGAATAATGCAGATGATAAAAGTTGGACAATCGCATATAATCTCTCTCAAAACGGTTATCAAAAGTTCAATAATGGGCTGATGATTCAGTGGGGAACAAGAGCCGGAGCAACATACGGAGCAATTAATCTGTATTTTCCTACCAGTTTCTATAATACTGATTATAACATTTATTTCACTGGAGCAGTAAATATTACAAGTGAATCTTTTATATATGCTCCGGGGTATGACCTTAATGGTAAATATACATCATATTGTAGAGTGCTCACCCGTGGAATAAATTCAACACCTGCTATCGTATGGACGAGTTGGAATTTTACATGGTTTGCCATAGGTCGTTGGAAATAGTTACTTCCATCTGCCAATAGCAAACCAATCCCATGATTCTTGTGATAAACCAGTAGTACCCCCACTTGCATAATTTCTATTTAAGTAGAATCTACTAACGGTCTTATTTGTTGCTATAGGAGAAGCTGAATATATTGCGGAGTCACTACTAGGCTTATATACAGTTGCAAATATTTTATATTCAGTATTATAAAAAGATGTAGGCATAGTCACACTATACGAAGCTGTAGATGAACCTCCAACTCTTCCCCACTGAATCATCAGCCCATTATTGAACTTTTGATAACCGTTTTGAGAGAAATTTGGATTTTATTATTAACTTTACCAAAAAAAGATATGAAATATTGGAAACAAGGATTTTACGATGAACCAATAGAAGGTTCGGTAGAGATAACAGACGAGTATTGGCAATCATTACTTGATGGACAAAGCTATGGTAAAGAGATTGTAGAGGATGACAAAGGTTATCCTATCCTTCAAGAACATATATTTACTTTGGAAGAGGTAAAAGAGCATACATTATACAATATTCAAAGGTACGATAAATCTGAATATGTAAATAGTTTCTTACTCAATGGAGATAGTATTTGGTTAAGCAAAGATTTACGAACCTCTATAATGAATACTGTTGCAATCAAAAAGAGTAGAAACATAAAGAAGTCAAGTATTTGGTATAATCAGAAAGAGTATATATTACCTGTTGATTTTATCTTAAATATGCTTGATGATATTGAGATATATGCAGATACTTGTAATAGCGTTACACAAAGACATATCGCTAACGTAAATGCTATAACTGATATAGATGAGGCTGACAATTACGATTATGAAAAGAATTATCCAACTAAATTAAAATTTGACTATAATGAAGAAAGTATTTTATGATTCAAAGGTAGCTAAAGCTATTTTATTTGATGGTTATTCAACAATAACAATATTTGCTTGGGTATTGACTGTATACAAGAAGTTGACACAAGAAACGATAAACCACGAATGTACTCATGCCAGACAGTGGATTGAGCTTACTGTAGCAGGAGGGTTATTTATATGGCTTGGGATGCTAGTATTTGATTATTCTGCATGGTATCTTGCTATTTCTCCGATTGTATTCTATTTATGGTATGGTTTAGAATATTGCATAAGAAGAATTATGGGATTATTTGCTTCGGGTGACAACAAACAACATACTGCATATCGTGAGGTGTCATTTGAACAAGAAGCTCGATTGGCTGAAAAAGATAATAATTATCTTGAAAACAGCCATTATTATGCATGGATGAAGTTTATAATCAAAACTAGAAAGTAATATGGCAATTCTATCAAATGGTAAATTTTCAGGATTCCTGTGTTCCATAAGGGACACAGGTAAAAAACTCAAAGACGGTGCAGCCGTTATGGTTGAAGATTTTCTTTCCGGCTTCAATGGGTACGGATGGAAATTGTGGAAGAAAAGTAATCTTTGGAGACTTGAAATCGACGAGCTTCTTGTTCGCAAATCATTTACAACCTTTGAACATATCATATCACAAATAACTTCCATTAGGGGAGGACAAACAATAAGTCAAGGACACGCTAAAATAAAGGCTGTAACAATAATTGAAGCAGACGTATATAGGGAGAATGATGGAGAGGAAACTATTACCCAAGAACAATGTTATCGCTTGGAAATAGACGATGAATCAAACTCTATTGTGGAATATGATTTTGTCCAATGTTTGAAGAATGGGAGACATTACTTAGTACAAGTTGGTAGTGTATTTCAATATTATATCAATATACCTGTATCAGAATTTGATTCAGACCCAGATACAGGGGCAGTATTAAATGCTCCACAAGCAGGAGATGAAATAGTTCAATTTGGTAATGCATCACACCAAGAAAAATACAAGAACAGACATTCTGCCCTTTATCTCCATGTAGATGAGGATGAACCTGCTATAGATCTTATGACCAATATGTATTCTAAAGATTGGTCTAATGCTATAAAAGTTCGTATAGGAGGAAATTTACCCGGCACTGATGGTGATAGAGGATTTTACAGCGTAAATGGGAAAATAATATCTGTTGATGAAAACAATGATATAGTATATGAGATTAATCCTGATGGTTCAGGATATTTCGCTAGAGGAAAATTCTCATGGACTAAAGATGGTTCTCCTAAATTTTCAGGGACTATTTTGTTGCAGATAGATAATAATAATGTTTGGGAAGTTACCGAAGCTGGCGAAAATATTATTGGGAACAAAGATGGGAAAAGAATAGTAATAAGCCCTGTTAGTCAAGATATTAAAGTTTTTGATGATAGTAATAATAATGTCCTTTCTATCGAAGGTTCTAATAGAAATGATATAAGCGATTTTTTTGGTGGTACTCCTCCAACTATAACTATCAAGAATATCCCATTTTCTCTTGCTGCAACAGTTACAAGAGCGGAAATGACTGTTACAGAAGGATTTTATACTAGTACATTGATGGATCTTTCCGTAGAATTTAATTATAATTATTCACAATATTCAGAAAGTTCAGCTTCGGGTAACATTTCAGGAACTTTATATCTTGATAATTTTTCAGATTCTTCTTATAGCAACTATCAGAATAGCAGTGTTATAGCATCATTTAATGTAAATGTTACGGGAACAGGAACTTTTGTTGTAAGAAATACTACTACTATAGAAAAAGGTTATCATACTCTTAGATTCCTTATATTAAAAGACAGATCTGTCACTAGTTTTTCAATTAGATCTTTAAATGTTGAATTTGTTATTGATTCTTATTTAGCTAGTTTATTTGCTAATGGTATTGTATTAGGTTCTTCTACAAACAATCTTTTTTATGCAATAAATAAACAACCTAACCCATCGCTTAATATTAAAAATCTATTTTTTGGAGTTATGAATGATTTTTCAGGATTAAAAATAGATACATCGGGTTCTTACTCTAAAATAAATGGTCATTGGGGACTTTTACCTTCATTGATTGCCTATGGCGTTGTGTGGGGTGGAAATACCCCTACTTATAAAGCTATAAAAACTTTTGATGGAAGTTCCTTTCCTGCTGCTACTCGAATAGGAGAAGGTGTTTATAGAATTAACTTTCCTACTTCATGGAAAAGTCTTAATATAAGTGCTACAAATGCATACGTTATGTTGACGGGAATAGGTTTTAGTTTAGTTAGTGGAGCCACAAATGCGCCAATTAAGGCTACTTTAAAAGGATGGGTAACTAACGGCTTTGATGTATGGCTATCAGATGATGAAACTGCTAATGATGGTGATTTTGCTTTTGAATTAAAATGGTTAGGATGACAATAAAGGGAGCTTAATTGCTCCCTTTTATTTAGTACATCTTCTCTATATTAGAGAGTCTTGGTTTCTTATTCACTGCCTTATTTTGCTTATAAGGTTTCTCCTTTGCTTTTTTTAGCTTTTTGTTCCGCTTCTAGCTCTGATTTCAAGGCTAGGATTTCGGACTTCTTAAATCCTACTTTTTGATTCCTAAAAACTTGCTGCTTAATTCCATGCTTCTTCATTAAATTAGAGAAACCAACTCTATTAGAAGAATAACCCAATAGTCGCATTGCGCCATCGTAATTAAGGAAATCATCTTCTCGAACATATTCACTATTTACTTTTTCAATACTATTAATTGCTTGCGCCACATCATTCTCGCTGCAATCCTCTGAAAGTATATCCAACAAACGTGAAAATACTGTATCAAACAATATCTTCTTCAATCCACTAAGTTTACTTACCTCTTCTTTTAAAAGATCGTATGCGTCTGCTTTTAGTTTACTAATCTTATTGTTATTCTTCGTTACCATAGCTTTTCTTTTGTTTTTTAATTCTACGTACTTTAATGAAATGACGAATAGATAATACAATGCTTGTAAGCATACTAGCGACAAGGATAAGAATCGGAATAAAATACCATATTCCAAGCGGTATGAAGTCAATGATATTGTCAAGTCGAGTACTTCCATCGAAGATGAATATTCCATAGCAAGTATATCTTAGATTCTTACAATGAAATTTACCTTGTGAACTACATACAGCACATAAAGTTCCTTCAATAAGAACAATATATGTATCATTGAAATAGTTTTCACCATACAATAATGCAAGTATGGCGATAAGGACAAAGTATATTGAGGTAAATATAACACTTATCCTAACTAGCATTTTTGATAACTTATCCATTCTTTATCATCTTTACATTAAGAGCTATCTTTTCTGTAAATATACCACCTTTATTTGAGCTAGTCTTTATTTTTGCAGGTGCATTGCCCTTTTGCGCACGTACAACCTTCGTGTTTGTTTTGACACGAATCGCCTTCTTCGCCATATTCAAATTGAATTAATAAATCAATAAAATGTTTAGCTTTCTTCAAATCCTCAAGACCATTTTTATCTCTAAAGCGAGTAATATATTTGACTACATTTCCTTGAAAGAAATCCAAATTATTTTTATATGCATATTCGGTAGGTTGAATAACCAATTTTTTGTAATGATTTCCGCCAACCTGAATATTTGAAAAACATGTTTCCCCTGATAAAATAGAATAATTAATTTTATCTGGAATACGTTGTGGTTCTATCAATATTTCTTCTTGTCCATGTGGTCTTGCATCATCTTCCATCTTCATGCTCTTTAAACCATTCGTTCATTAATTCTACATATTTTTCTCCTATAGCAACGTCCTGCATGAAAGCTTCATCTTCAAGAGTCTCTGGCAACAATGGTCTATTTGCCAAATCTTCAAATAGTTGTTCTCTTCTTTTAGTAATATAGGCAGAAAGATCAAAATAATATGATTCGTCTGTAAAGCATAAACAGGGTGTTAATAGAATATCCATTGTCGCTATTAGCCGATTGTCATATAATTTTCTTAGTCCATCTGACAAAGTGCCTTCTTGATCTAATTTTTTACATTTAAGAATAAAATCTAACTGTCCATATAAAGTTTGGCATATAGGTTTTACAAAAAAAACAAAACCTTGCTGTTCGTATGCAATTCCTGTTGTAAATCTTGAAATCTTAAATGACCCATAATCATACTCTTCGAGTAAATCCTCCTCACGTACAAAGATTCTAGTTGGAACTACATCGTATTGTCCTTTTAAAGATATGATTTCGTCCATTATAGAGTCGAAGAAATGCGCATCCTTACATTGGGATTTAAGTAATGCTATCTTTTCGTCAAGCTTACTTTTCAGCTTTGCTTTTCCTTCCTCTATTATTTGTTTGTCTGTTTTCTTGACCGCTTCTTCTTTCTGATTCTCCATCATTTCCAATTTCTTCATGTCCATTTTCCTCCTCTTTATTTGTTTCTTCTTTTAAATCTTCTTCAAAGGTTATAGGCTGACGCTTATAATTTTTCATGTTGTTCTTAAATTCATTTCTGCTAATTTGTTCTTTAATGCAAACATTGAAGAAATATTTTTTAAGATCATCATTCGTCATGCCATTAAGGTATTCTTCATCATCAGATGTTCTGGAAGAGATGAAATCTATAATATCCTTTTTATTTTCCACGGCAGGGATAAATTCATCTTTCAAATATTCATAGGGATATATCTCCACAAGTTCATGTGCTATACCTAATCCCGGCAATGTTTTTGTTACATTTACCTCATTCCATGCGAAAAAATCATGATATGCAAGAGCATAGTCCATGTGTCCATTTTTTCTTAAAATCTTAACAATCGCCCTAGCCCATACCTGTTCTTTATCGTTGGGTTCAGGAAGAGATGAAACGCCACTATACATTAGCATCTCCAACAATGATTCTTCTGTTCTGCTTTTAGTTCTCATTATTTTTTAAATATTAAATAGTTGAAATTTATTTTATATACAGCACTATTTTTATAAATTCCTACGCCTCCTCCAAAAGCTATATTTTTAGGAGTAACAAACAGGAGATTAACGCTTGGGATTACATTCCCATCAAATGTTGTAATATCAGCTCCTATATATCCTTTCCAAGCATCTTTATAAACGGTGTTAGTTGTAGTATTCGTTACGGTTTTATATTCTGTTTTATTGAATACGTTTATTTTATCCAAGCTTGGATTAACACCAGAAATCCAAGCTTCATATTTCCCTGTCTCGGAATAATATTTCTCCTCAATAGGAAGATTCACATTGGTTGAGTCATTGACATAAACAATCAAAGTATCTATTACTTTTTTATATTTATATATTGGTTTCTCTACCATCAATGTGTCCCATTTAGTAATATAAAAGGTATCTGTTGTATGAACTGTTTCAATATGAGGTTTCCTGTTAGCTAAAAAAGAGGTAACAATCCATACAAAACAGATACCGATTAATATATATGGACTATATGTTTTAATCCACTGCCTCATCAATTTCTCGTGCTAAATCATTCCTTCTCTGTAAAAGCTTGTTTACAGCCTTCAATGCTTCGGTTGATAAAGCCAAAGGATTTATTTTGTCTAATCCCATAGAGTCCAAAATAGACAATTCTCTTTCTTTATATTTATTAGATTTTTTCGAGTTATCATTATCTCCAATGCCTAATTCTTTCATTATTTTTTCAAGCATACTATCTGAAAGAACTTTTTCGCAAATTACAGGCTTGAAATCCTTTAGACTCTTTATCATTTCATCAAAATCGACTTCTTCCCATTCTCCATTTTGATAAGCTTTGGCTTTTAATTTGGGCTTCTCATTTTTAAACTCATCTTCAAAAACGTCTTTCCTTCGAAAATAATCACTAGGCGAATCATTGAACCAATGTAGGAAAGTTGAAAACTCATTTACTCCATTTTTAAATCTTATAATTTCATATTCCCCTTTAACACCGACACCTATAAGAAATCCAGCAATTCTTAATTGAGCTTCATTTGTGTAGCCCATTTCATAAACATGTTTTTTTACTTCTTCTAATGTTCTCATAATTATTTTTTTTAAATTTCTAATGCATCTGTTTGACCTTTGATATTTTTCAATTTGAAAGAAGCCATAATGTATGGAGTTCCACCATACAATTTGTCATCTGACGGTTCAATAGCTTCAATTAAAATAAATGTAACTTTACGTTTTCTAATGTTGTCCCAATATTGTATTTTCCCTTTGCTTAGAAAATCAACGAATGAGTGATATGTCTTTCTTCTATCGTTTCCTATAAATATGCATGTAAAAGTCAAATCAGTATTTTCTCTAATAGGAGTAGAGTTCTGATATACTTGAAGTTCATCTGTCTCTGCAAATTCTTCGGTATATACAGATTTTATCTTACCATAAGAATCCAATCCTGTAAATTCCTTATATATTAAACCTTTAAAATTTTTCTCCAAGTCCATTTCTGGTTGACCAGCGATGTCAACTCTACGCATATAGCATTTGTAATCAGACATTAGTTACCTCCTTTTCATCAATATACCTTTTAATGATTACTTTATTTTTATCTATATCTCCTGTAATAAAAGGTTCTCCCCCATATACAAAAAGATATACCTTGCTGTTTTCCCCTACTTGAATATCCAAATAGGTATTTCCGGCAACGTATATCTCGCATATATGATTAGGTTTAATATCTAGGGCTGTTTTAGATTCTAATATACAAAGCAATGTCGTGTCTACATAAAAATATTCTTTATAATAATTGCAAAGCATTGTACTTGTATAGCAACCTCTTTTTTTATTCTCATACTCACATATATATTTACCATTTATGTAAGCTTTGAATTTGTCACTAATAAAAACAGGACTAAGCCCCCATCCTTCGGAAAGAGACTTAGCCATGTACTTTATAGAGTTTACATCGCAAGCAAGCTCAAATAATTGCTTTTTGCTTTTATTATCATCCCATAGATTTGTGTAATTGTCACACAAACCTTTTGCGATTGCATTATTTTTAAATTGCTTTAAATCTATCATTACTGCCTCATATTTGGGACAAATATAAATATAAATATCAACTATTCAAAATTTTTATAGCTTTTTCAACATCACGTTTAGATATACCACGAAGAGCATGAGTTTTTATGAAATGTTTCTTTTGAGAAAGTAACATATCTGAATCATCATCAAGGATTACATAATTAATTACATCTTCATGTTCCCATAACCAACGATCTATTTCTATACCACGACATAGACCATAATGTTTTTCTCTATTTCCATGTTTGAAGCCGTACATTCTTGAAGTAATACCTACGATATATTCAGGATATGGAAAAGGATTATGACCATAAACTGTTTCTTGCGTTGTAATAGCTTCAATAGTCTGTTCCAATGTATATCTTCTCCAAGAAGAGGATATAACAATTTTAGCTCCGGTCGCATCGCAAATCTGTTTGACTAGCTCAACCTTTTCATTATCAATAGTCCAATTACTTTTCAGTGTGGTTATAACACCGTCAAAATCAAGAAAAACGATCTTATTCATCATATTCCTTTTTAAAAATGAAAGCTACTTTTTTAATTCCCTTTACTGTTTCTACTAATTCCCAACCATCTGCCCCATAATTATTTAGTTCATAGGAAGGAAAATTATCTAAATAATATTCTTTTACTAGGTATTTAAATCTTTTCATAATCAAAATTATTAGTTTTAACTCTATTAATACAATCGGCAGCCCAACCTACAATATATGCACAAGTCTCATCCTCTCCTATATCAAAACCCATAGACATTCCTAAATCCTTGTGTATGGCGGTAGCTACATGCAATGCTTCGTGTGCTATTTCTCTTACAGTCATATATTCCTTTTTATGAAAGGCAACACATACTCCATAATCTCCATTTACATAATAAGTACATCTGAAAGTTATTGCTTTATTATTGTCAAATTCTTCTTGTGAAATTCCTTTATCACATTCCCTATTTGTAAAATGCTGATTTAAAAATAAAGCTGAATCCGTTATAACTACATATAACTTTCTCGGATATATGTGATTTACAAAACAATGTTCTTTATTCTTCATCTTCTAACAATTTAGAAATAAATATATCTTTTGCCTTAATCATAATATCAGTCGGTATATCAAATCTAGTCATTTCTGACATGTAATTCCATGCATCTGCGACCTTTGCTATAAGATCATCTTCCACTATGGCTAATGCTCCATACGCTTTGCTAATAGACACCGCTAAAGATACATATCCAGTTGTGTCCATTCGCTCATTTTTATTCAAATCTAAAGTATTATCCTCGATATACTTTTTTGCTTTTTCATTCATAATATCATTCTTTAAAATGGTAATTCCTCTGTAGGTTCTTCAAATGGTAAATCATTGTTGGAATATTCTCGTTGATAGCCATTATATATGTGTTCATGACTTTCTTCAAAAATAGGTACAGTCTTAGGAGGATCTTCCCAACCGTAATGGATATTCTCATTCTCTTCGTTCATGAAACGTCTGCTGGGAATATCATAATACATTCCACACATATAGTCAACAATGCCATACATTCTATTTTTTGCTACCTCTATTACGTTGCCATATCCCATCAGACCTGCTATCATATCCTTTCCGAAAAATTCTCCTCCCCTTTTTTCAAAATCTTTATTGATACGATGAATGATAAATACATTGGATGCCGCATTGGTTAAATCAGCCGTACCACTAATGGAATCTTTTCTTAAAAAATCAACTTGCTTTCTCGGATGGCAGACTAATATCAGATGTATATTGTTCTTTTTAGAAAACTCACATATCTGCAATATAAGCTCTTTCTGCTTGTTATTTCTATCTCCATCGAACAAATCAATATCAAGAGTGAAAAGATTATCCAAAATAAGCAATTCAACTCCATCATCAACCATCTCCTTCATATCGTTAAATAGCTGCGCCCATTTGCTGCCATATTCATTGTTATAAAGGAAAAACTTATCATCGAGCCAATTATCTATTCTGTCTATGACGGAAGGATTTATATAATACTTTCCTGCATTTTTTCTCGACTCTAACAAATGATCTCTTCCAGCTGCAACCATTTCAAGCCATGTCTTTAATACACCCGGAACAAGTTCTCCACTCCATAAGGCAACTTTATGTCCATTATTAACAATATTCAATATCAGGGTATTTAACCATGACGACTTTCCGCTTGAATTGCTCCCTGAAAGCAAGGAAACTTCTCCCAAATTAAGCCCGACAATAGCCCTATCTAAAGAATGAAATCCAGTTTTAAGACTGACTATATTATTCAGATCTATTTTGGGTATATCTTTCATTCTAAACCATTTCTTACCCAATTCAGGAGTTTCCTCCTTAACCTTTTGTTCCTTTCTATGAGCATATTGCGGTCTTTGATATGGAGTCCTGTTTTCAGGCAATGGCGCTGCTACATTATATGCATCCGGTTCAAACAGCTCTCTCACATCTTGCCACGTCCTATGACTACAAGAATCGTGAAAACATTTAAAACCTATTGCTCCGTTTGGAAGCTCAAATAATGCTGAATCAGGTGCTTTATGTGATGAATCAAAAGGACATTGTTCAAGAACGTACTTTACGCCATCAGTATTTTGTATAGTTTTTGATACTTTAATACCGTATTTGTCTATAAAGTCTTTCAATGAAAATTTAGCTCCATTCTGAAATCTATTGTTAACAAAGCGTTCATCTCTTTCGGCTTTAACTGAATACTTTGATATAATATCTTGTATTCTTTGCAAAGAAACTGCGTTTCGTACCTCCGGCTTCTTTAAGATTTTACACATACGATGTGGACGCTCTTGTGTATTTAATCCTTTACGCCCATACGTACCCTCTAATCTAAGAATACGATTTGCATCAAATAGAACTTTGTCTATCTTTACGCTATCATCTGTAAATATCCTAGAAAGAGTTTCCAAAAACTGTTTTATAACATCTTCTGAATCTTTTGTATTCTCAACATCGAATGGTATAAGCAAATGATATCCGGAACTGGAATCACAAACATAAATGTCTGAAATGCCTTCTTTACCTAAGAAATTATACACCTCTACTGCTTTCAAATGAGCTTTCCTTTTCTCCTCGTCAGTAGACGATACTCCTGATGGTCTTTCAGCATCAACATCAATGGGAATCCATCTTCTACGATCTATATCATTCTTGGAAGTAGCATCTCCCCTCACTTGAATAAAGTTGTTGTACTGTTTACGACTTTTGCAAGCTGATAATATGGGATTAACAGTATAATAAATATTTTGAGTATCATAAAAAGTATTTGATGTTAACGCATTTATTGCAATTTCTATATCATCAAAATAACCACTATATGTCTTATCTCCTAATATTCTTATCTCAAAAAGCTCGCCAACTTCCTTGAAAGTATGATGCCATAAACGAAGTTCATCTATCTGTTCCTGCTTCATTAGTCATGTTCCCATTTTTGCTGTTTCTTACTCCATACATATTTCCTTCCTTGACAATATACTGTTGCATTATCAGGACGGGTATCTTTTGTATATCCATCACAAAGATTATCAAAAGCCCACGGATAAAAACAGATATAGCATTGTGACGGTTCATTCCAACGAACATCCGAACCGTTGGTACTGGGATTATATTGGGTTGAATTATACTCTTCTCCATTCATCACCTTCTTAAATTCTCGTTGTTGTTCGCTTGATATATGTAAATCACCAGTAAGTATTTTATCAAAATTGGAATTAGTATTGCTAATTATCCAATAAAAATTAGCCTTCCAATTCTTACCGGGTTCTTTTCCTTTATAGAAGTCTCCAAGAGATTCACATAATAACAAAGCCTTTTTTATATCATCAATAGAATAACCATCTCTTATACGGGCATTGATAGCAGACTCAATTTTTGCTGTTACTTGTCTGACCTTAGAATAAGATTTTGTATGCTCATTCCAATAATCTACAATTTCTTTATATATTTCTTTCTTTTTATTATCTTTATTATTATTACTATTATTATCAGTGGCTGTTTCATTCCCACCCCCTATGCATGAAACATTCATACCGTGTGGCTGTTTCATGCATACCGTATATCTGCAAAACTTCACGTTATTAATAAATTCATCTCGCTTGATGATTAATCCTTTTTCTACTAATCGTTTAATTATTAACCTTACATTTTGTTTGGATATACCTAGCCAATCTGATATATATTGCAATGAACCTCTGAACTCACTTTCTTCATCTTGGGTAAATCCATATATCAAAGCATAGCAAATTAATTCATTACTGGAGAGTTTCAAATCATTTACCATCCAACCTTGGATAGTGATAAAATTATTATTTTTCATAAATTCTTGGTTTTTAAATTATACATAATTCTTGGTTAATAAAAAAGAGGGAAAGGCAACCAAGACAACCCTTATCGGAATGGTAGCTAGCCAAACCTATCCCATTTTGCAAATATACAATTAATTTCCTATATTACATCGGATAACAACAAAAATTTAATCTCTACAAGGAGACACATATCCTCCTTCGGTTGTATATTCAGTATTCCCTATCTCAAATAGCGCATTCTGTCCGCATGGGCGAAGGACTACTTTGTCAGAAGATATAGAGTTTAACACCAACAGTAACTTTTTCAGGATAAACGTCTGCTTAAATTCTTTTCCTCCTACAACTTCAACTCTTTCCTCTAATTTTTTATTTAACTCCATTTTCTCCGATACAAAGGTGATTCCAGTTTCATCAAAATTAATGGTCATTGTTCCCGTCTTGGTATCATCTTGTACATATATTGCTCTTGATACAATGGAATGAAATATATTTTTGTCTATTTCCACTTCAAACAATGGCTTATATTTGAGCAACATATAAAAATCCAATGGTTTGAAATCATATTTGCGGATAAGCAACATTGAATTTTCCCCTATCACAATGATATTCTTTTCTCCATTTTTTATAGTGACCTTTTGTTCGTTTGCTAACGCCTTACGAAGAGCTGCGAAAGCCGACATGTCTATAGATACTTTTAGTTCTCCCTCGTAGTCAATATATGAGCTATCATGGTACATCTTATCAAAATTGAAAGCAAATACATCAACCTTATTGTTTTTTATAAACAAATGAAGATGCTGGTTATTAGGCTGAAATTCATCATATTCCAATAATGGCATACCTTTCTGAATCCAATAGCCAAGCAAATTAGCATCCAATGTAAATGTATCGCAATTAACCTCCTGTGCCAATATAGGATATTCCCTTACATCATGTAAAGGAAAGTTCATCTTACTGTTTGGTGTGGAGACAATAGCATTCAGTTTCTCATTATCTACATCCATATCAAAGTAATCCTCCATTAGAAGAGAAACATAGTTCTCAATATCGTCATTGTCTATGCAAAACTCGATATTCTTATAAGACTCTTCCAACTTGAAATGGGTCTTTATCGCATTCTTGTCATTGTAAGATAACAACCAACACGTATTATCGACTATTTGAACTTTAACAGATTGCAAAATTGGCAATGGCGTTCTTTTGGAAGAGAAACTACCACCTGTCTTTATTGCGTTTAAAAAATCCTTCTTATTAAACTTAATCCTCATCGTTTAGCAATAATAAATTGTTATAATATTCATCTCTTTTTTTTATTCTAAAATCCACCATAGTATTCAGGCATTTTATAACTTCGGGACATTCTTGACGTCTAAGTTCTAGGAAAGTCTTCAAATCCTTCAATGTACGAACGGCTTGATCTGTCTGATCCACTATTTTTTCAGCCGTTCTAATTTTATCATATAATTCTGCTTTCATTTCTTCGCTTTTACATAATTATCACAAAAAGTTCCATTATATGCAGGTTCTAAAAAACCGAAATAAAGATAATCCTCCCCATTTAAAGGGTCAAAGATATAGTAATCAAGATATTCTTGATATTTTTTACAAGTATCTCTGATTTTACAATTCATACCATCGCACATAATACTACACTTGTCCTCCCTCATCATTGTAAATTGCTATTAATTCATTCATCCTGTCTACCAAGAAGATTGCTGCCTCTCCTACCTGCTGTGATATTGAGATATAAGGCTTTAAATTATTCTCATACATGGAATCCATCGCTTTGATGGTATCTTCCAATTTTTTTAAATTTTCAGGTTTCATAAGTTTTCTTTTATAAAATAAATACCATCAATTAAAACGTAAGGCAGAGTACCTTTCTTAATTCGCTGCCGAACCGTCTCCTTAGCAAGATTATTCATCTCTGCGTAATGACGTATAGTTAATAAACTATTCAATTCTCTTTTATCCTCGATACAATCAAGTATTTCTTTTAACTTTTCATCAATACATGCATAAGAATCAGGAGAATAAAGTACTTTCATATTAATACCTACATTTATATGAGTACTAATATTATTTTCACGAATATTTGTCCTAATAGGATCGCTAACAGAAGGTGTTATCGAATCTTTAACTACTAAATCTTTAAATTTTACCATCAATCTAAAAGTTTAAATTCATATACAAATACATAAGGATTGGATTGAAAAACTCCTTTGCCGGAAACTTTGTCTATCAGGGAGGCAAAGGCTTCACGTGGAGTATCAAATCCATCGTCTTTGTTTCCCTCAAATTCATAAAATATGGATGGCGGGAACTCATCATCACCCGAATCTTCATATATCCCATATTTCAAGCAATCTTCATCGCTAATATCTTGTAAGCGTTCAACCTTGATGTCGGTAATTTCGATATGGTGGGGCATTAGGTCGGCTTTCACAAACATTTTATTAGTCCAACCGGACGTGTTCATTAAATCACCACTAAAATATTTCCATCTTCTTATATCCTGAAAACTAACCAAGTCTAATTCATTTATAATCTGACCATGTATACTTGTTTTTCTATATAACGCAGCATTATAATAATTATCAATATTTTTATAACTTTGCGCAATGGCAACAACTTCACCAACCTTGTATTTAGGTTCAAATGTCATACGAATATTATCAGACTTGTCTTTCCAAATAATACAATCATCGACAATATCAAATATATCGTAAATGTCAAGGTAAGGAACAAGTTTATCAGGGATATAAAATATCCTCCTTGTCATAGTCTTTCGACCATCCAATACGGCTTGGGTTAAGCCGTATTTATCGTTAAACATGATTTTTTCATACAAATTTATTAGTACCTACAAGATGTTTGCTTTTTTCATTAAAGGGAATACATTTTTTAAATGACCCTTCAAGACAAATATATGGATATTCATAAAGTGGATCGTAATGACTGAAAAAGCTAATTTTCCAATTAAGTGTTTCTGAATTACGAACTAATACTTTTTGAAAGGGAGATAAAGAGTACATATCCTGTTCTTTTTCTAAATAAACTTTCAAATATTCTCCTGTAGGAATTCTATCTCTTATAATTTCGCCTTGTCTACTAACTGTGATAATATTCTCAACTCCTAATATGAAAACAGCTAATACAAGTACTCTCCCAATGCCTGATAAATTCACCTCTTCACTTATAATTTGAGTCACACTGTACCCTCCTTTTGTGAAAATATAACCATTCAAATCCTTACTTATAATCTTTTTCAAGACATCAACATTAAACGGTACACGAATACTATTATCTACTTTCATCGTCCTGTCCTCCCTCTTTTTTAGGTTCAACGTTCATAGTATTTCCCTTTTGCTGACTTTTCCATTGAATTATAGTCATGATAGCAGCACCGAAAATACTGTTTACGAACTGGGTTCTCTGATTATCATCTTCAAGAGGAAGAGTTGGAGGGTCAAGTATAATCTCCGAAACACCATCCAAATCAGAACCGGACACACCATTATCTTTCAATTCCGGTAAATTCAAAATGCTTCTCAAATTAGAAGCATCAACATAACAACTTACTTTAATACGTTCCATATTTTTTGGTTTTAAATTAATGTTCTGCAAATATAAGTTGGCGATTGGCAATCGCTAAATGTAATTAAGGCTTTAACACTACATTAACGTTTAGCATATATAAAAAACAAGGGACAGCTTCACTAAGCCATCCCTGTCCCCATGTTCAACTGAAAGAAAAAAAGTAATCAAACACCTTTTTATGAATAAAAAATTAGAGATAATATATAGGGGTAATATCACTATCACCCCTACATTTTTTTGTCAAACACTTATAAGTAAATTCTACTGTACCAGTACTGCAAATATAGAGAACATTTTCAATACTACAAAGAAATTCCTTGTTTTTTTTGTCCCATCTCTGTCAAATGGTTAAACCAACGAACAGCAAGGTCGGCAGACCTATACGTTTTACCCATGTACAGCGAATCGCCAAACCCGTTGCTACTGGGATAACTCACACAATCAAACATCTTGTTCTCAACACGACGGAAAACCTCATAAACAACATTACCACCACAGTCGTCAACGCTTCTGTACATATAAGCATAAGGAGACTTGTTCACCAAAGTAAAAGTAAAACCCTTAGTCTCACCACGACCCTTTATAACCAATTCCAACTCTTTCATTTTTTTGTTTTTTATAAAAGAAAATATATGTTTTATGACTTCTACAGTCCATCCGTTGCCAAGCATCTTGTAGATTTGGGTGTCTGAACAATACCATTTATACCAATCAGGAACAGTTTGCAAACGAGCACATTCCAAAGGAGTATATCTCCTAAGCCTTCTTTCACCATTTATAGTAACAGGAACATAATCAGTATCTAAATTCCCTTTATATATCGCTGTGGCTGTTATACAATGAGACTTATCATCTCCTGACATAATTCTTATTTTTACATTCTTCTTTTTGCTACGAGATACAAGCCAATCATGCATATTGTCACTGATAAAGTACTTTTTATCAACTTCATCTTCAAGAATATCCCTTAAATAGATACATCTGTCAGCAGGACGAGGTATATGGGTATATAAATCATGATTAAAAAGACCATATCTTGTAGTCTTTATATTGCTCCAATATATTCGTCTCCTGTTTTGGGCGGATACCAATGCGGAATTAATATGCGCACCCTTGATTCCAAGAACGCTATCTATCACATTCTCCCATTTAGTCTGCATCTCCACATTCTCCAACAAAAACAGAATATCAGGATTGACTTTTCTCAATTCCTTCAAAATACGCACATACTCCCAAAACAGGTAGGATTCACCCTCAAATTCATAATTATGTTCTTTCAATTCCAAATATCGGTCAAGAGTAACCACCTCTTCACTGCACTTAGTACTCATACCGTTCATCTTACCAGCGGAACTGAACGAAGTGCACGGAGAACCGCCAATAAGCAAGTCTATCCTGCCAAGTTTGGATGCATCCAATTCCCTGACGTCACCTACATGGATAACGTTAGGGAAGTTGCGACTTGTCTGCATAATAGCATATTTGTCTATCTCGGAAGCATAATAGACCTCCGGCTCTATACCAAGCTCCCTCAAAGCAATCATGCCGCAGCCCATACCATCAAACAAAGACAATACCCTCATTCAGAAATCTTCAAACTAGGTAAAATATTGAAAGCATTAAACAAAATACTAGTAACAGCACCCTCGTATTCATTCTCACTTATCTCCTTACCCAAATAATGAACATGAGCCTCCTCTGAAAAGTTAATCCTAATACAGCCATTACCATCACGACTAACAGAAGATACCATACATTTTGCCAATACTTCGCCATCTGAACTAACATATGAATCTTCCGGGCGAACATCTAACAATACATGATATACGTAAAAAGGAGAGCTGGAACTGCAACCTTTATGTTTAGATTTATAATACCGACCTGTCTTATTCTTAAATTCAGGATAATGCCGTTTAGCAAGGTAACTTTCATATTCCGCCCTAACAACATAACACTCCTCATCCAATTGCGCCAACTTGTCCTGATACCAAGACAAATTCCTCTCTTCTTCCTTTTTACCAGACATAATTTCTATCTTTTTTAATTAAACATGCCACAAATATACACCCATTTCAAGCAAAAAACAAGAAATATACAAAATATAACACTGACTTTAACTAAATAAGCACCAAATAAGGTTTAATAAGTGATATAAATAGCGATTTTCATACCAAAAATGAAGAACTTATCGTCTTAAAGGCTAAAATAGGAAAAATATATTAATAGTTAAACTAAAAAAGAAAACCCCCATCTTCACAGACAGGGGAGAAAGTACAAATTATAAAATCTTAGCTCTATAGCTAAGCACAAAAATAATAAAGTAACCCAATAGACACAACAAAAAATAGCAGAAAATAGACAAAAATCAATTATGGCTATTAAATGATACTTTATAACACCCAAAAAATATAAAATCCCCAACCTGAAAAACACAAAAAAAACAGGAAGGGGATGAAGAAAGAAAGAAGGTATGCAAAAATATAACTTCTTAGCAAAATAAAAAAAATAAAAATAAAAAAAACGAGAAGGAGAGCCGGATCAACCGATGGATGCAAATAAGGGGGGGGGTGGTAGGCACGGGAAAAGCCATCGGAAAACAGAGGGCAAAATACAGGAATGAACGTATTTTTAGGCTTAATTTTAAAAGATAGATAATAAGACGGTATAAACATAGTGTTTTATATTAAGACATCGCATTCAGCCTCAAAACACGTCTTAAACACTCGTTTCGTGTTCTGGAAACATCGTTTTACTCTGTAATGTGCAAAAATAGGCTGCATTAAACAAGCATACACAAAAAATGTTTGGCGTGTGAGAAAGCCGCACTTTTTCATATATAACCTTTTTTCACATTCTGTTTTCTTCTTATAGATTTTTTCTATAATGTTTATCTTTTCGATATGTTTTATCTATTTCAATTTTTTTTTACACGTTTATTTTTCTCCATATAGTATATATATATATAATATAGTAGTATATATATATTATTTACTCATATACTATAACATCTTCGATATTATAGTATATTCGTTAATAGTGCTATCCTGTTTGCTTTCCGTTTCCCCTTTTCCCTTTATCCCTTTTCCCTTTATCCCTTTTCCCCGCTTTATTTGCGTTGTGTTGTGTGTGTTCCGGTGTGTTTTTTCGTTATTGTTTACATTTAACACAAAATTAACTTAACTACGATTTCTTCGTACTTATTTGTGTTAATTCAATAGTGCACACAGTGCGCATAACCTAATAAAGGTTAATATATTAGTGCATATTTTGCGCATTCCGATAATGTGTGCATATTTGCAATGCAAAGCAAGGGAAACAGTTCCCAAGTAGTTCTTTAAAATACTGATTGACTCCTATCTTATGCAGACCGCAAGATATTATATTATACACCTGTATAACAGGTTTCCGGTTTACTGGAAATAGAGCTATATTATAATATCCCTTTTCTTTTTTGCGTTTCGTTCTGCTGTTGGTTAATTGGTTTTCGTTCATTCACATGTTGAAAATAGCGGCTTATTTGTTGCATCGTAGCGACCTTACAGGCATAAGACTATTAAGTAGGTATTACTCAAACATTGGTTATATCAGTACCTGCAAACTAGTAATTAGTTATGAGACCGTAGTAGTGAGTTATACGGGTGAGACGAAAGGAGACCGACCCTGGTAGTTATAATATAGTGAATAAACCAATACAATAACAATTAAATTCTAAATAACATCTGATAATAGCAAGTATCCAATATAACGGGTAAATCTGGTATCAACTGACAATAATCAGTTATTACTTAAGTTCTGTTATATTTGGCTTGCTATTTTGTTAATGTAGCCTATATATTCCTGTAATATATAGACGGTTACAAGCCCGATAAATACAGGGTTGCAATATAATTATCAATATTAATATAACGAATTAAATACTAATCAATACTTTTAATCATGGGAAAGATAGAAGAAAAAAAGACGTTTAAGTATGTTGTTACTTATATGTTATACAGACATACAAATGTGCTTATAAAAGTAGGAAAAAAAACTTATGAATTTGTAAATGTGTGCGATGATAATAAAACCGCTTTTGGTTGCAATACGATAGCAGTTCTTTATGATTTTAAGGCACAAAAATATATAGCGGTTAAAGTTGATGATGAAAAGTTTAACAAGGTTGAGACTATAATACTACCAAATCAATAATAATTAAATAAAGGAGGAATAAACATGAAAATTTTAGTAAATATTTGCGATTTATATCCAAACGATAGCCATAAGTCTTTTTACGGGAAAGCGAAAGTAAAAATATATAGCGATAATACAAAAGTACTTCAATCTTATAACACCGACGTTGCAAAAATAGATGCAAACGGAAATGTTATACGATTGTGGAACGGTTGGAGTGCTACAACTGGCAGACATATAGCAAGTTTTTGCGGACTAAATAAAAAAGAATTTTTAAATTTACCTTTAAATAATAAATAAGTTATGACTACAAAAGAATTTAACAATAGCATTATATCTAATTGTTTAGGCGAATTCTTAGACAATGAAGGAAATACAAATGTCATTTATATTGGATATAGAGACGACACGAACGAATTAATAGCCGGTAACGTATGTAATACCGTAATAATTCCGATAACTTCGATAGATTACGACGATGATCTTTCTATAGATGCAAATATAGAAATTCTTTGGGATAAATTAGATTATATAGGCTTTGAAAGAATAGGATAAATAAAAAGAAATAGGAGGAATAAGTTATGAAAAAGAACATAAGAGAACATAAAAATGTAGGCGTACAATTTGCATACGTTTTGGACTGCATTTATAACGATGAAAAAGATAATATGAGTGATAAAGAAGCTATTAATTACTTCTTTGATTGTTTTAATAAAGAATATAACGACGCCTATTATAAGCGTTTATACCCTAATTTACAGGAACGTATAAAAGAATATATTAAAGGTTTGCCTTCTTGTTTTGGTATAGATTATTGTACGGACACTATTATTAACATCGGGAAATCTTGGGGATATTGCAAAACGGAAAAGCAAAGATATGATTTTCAAAATAATTGGTTTAGCGTTATCGCATTTAGATTAATTCAGTTAAAAGAGAAATTAAATAAATAGTATATCACAAAATATATAAAGATAACGAAATAATTAAAAAAATATAGATATGAAAGCTTATATACAATTTTCAAAAAACAATATTACTTATCCAATGTTAAATAAGTATATAGAATTTAATACAAAAAAACAACTTATTAATAAAATAAGAAAGAGCCAAACAAAAGATAATTTAAGGCGTTTTTTTGGCTCTTATACGTCTATTAATATAGACGTATATAACGCAGAAACAAATTTCTACAAAGGTACTATAAATATATAAAAAATGAAAACACCTAGAAATTTAAAACAAGCAATTGAAAAAGGTTATATAATTAATAAATTATATGCAAAAGAAAGCAATCGTATAAGAGTCGATTTAAAAGAACGTTATCACGTATCAGATAGACAAATGTTTTTATCATTTTGGATCGATAGAGACTATTTTAAGCGGAACTATCCGAACGCCTACGAACGTTTATAATAATACAATAATTAAAATCATAGAGTTATGAAAACAATCAAGTATAAGACTTTAAACGGTTTGTTAAACCAAACTAGACAAATGACTATAGAACAATTTTTAAATAAACGTTTCCATCATAACACGAAAGGATGGATAAACTTTGAACTAGAAGGATATTGTTACGAAATAGTTTTAGAACGTTTTTCTAAATATTGTTTTTCATCTAAAAAAGCTCAAAATAAACTTTTTTTTAATCTTATCAATAATTACGGTGATTCTTCTTTGTTTCAATGTTTTTATATTGATAAAAGGGGCTTTAGTAATAGTTTAAGCGGTGAAGCCTTTGATTATTGTGTAAGAAAATACGGTAAATGATATGGAACGGAAAGAATTTAAAGAGATAATAAAAGGTTTTTGTGCTACGTGTGGAATACTACTAGTATTGTATATATTAGGAATTATATTTTGCTAACCAAATAAAAAAGAAAGTCATGAAAGCATTTAAATTAGATATTTATAGAGATAACGAACTAGTTTATAGTAACGTTTATAATAATAACATTGTATCTATTTGTGATCATATTGTGTCTTTTTCCAAATATTTACAAAGTAAATTATTTGTATCAGTTAGACAAATGTATTTTAATAATCTAGGCGAATTGAAGCCCAAAATGTATAAAGGTAAGTTTAATTATTCGCTATCTTGTACTATAGATAATAATACGTCTTACAAAGAATTAATATCTTTTTTGGAAAGGCACGAACCTAATTTAATAGAAAATAAAGATTTTACCAATGAGTGAAGAAAAAAGAAAAGAGTTTCTAACAAAATTAGCTAGTTTGTTAGACGAGTATAACGTAAATATAATATTTACATGTAGTGGAAGGTCTGATATTAGCGGTTTATATAGCGACCGTATTATAATTTCGGAAAGAAAAACAGAGGAAATTATACTAGACACATTCGATGAATGGAATTTAAGCAGTAACGTTATTAAAGAAAATATGTAATCATGAAAAAAAGAACAATTATAAATAAAAGAATAGAATTCGTTTGTACGGTGATGAATAACAAAGTATATTATTCAGAGAAAGAACGCAAAAGAATAGAAAGAAGAATGTTTATATTAAACAATTTAAAATATTAAAGCCATGAAAGAGATATTTAAACGAATAAAGAAATCACACCCCGATTATTTAATAATTATAAAAAAGAATAATTTGGGACAAATATATGAAAGTGATGCAATTATAGCTAAGGAAATTTTAGATATTAAATTAAATAAAAACGGTATATTGTGTTTTTCTTGGGAATTGTTAGATAGTATTTTAGTAAAGTTAATACATAACGGTATAAAAGTAGCGGTTAAAGAATAATATTATGAAAGAATATATTGTATATTACGGACTAGGAAATATTTGTTATTATATAGGTGTATTAGCCAATGACGAAAAAGAAGCAAAAGAGATAATAGAAAAGCAACTTACAAACGGCTTGAAAGTACTCAAAGTAAAATTAATGGAGGAATGAGTTATGAAAAAGTATACAGAAAAGCAAATAGAGTCATTTAAAGAAATGATTAATAACGGTATAATATCTCAAATTGATGGATACTCGGAACTATGTAGAAAGATTGTACGTGATGTCCACGAAATCGAAGAAGGGTATTTTACTTTTGAAAATCTTTCTACAAATGAAATTGTAAATCAGTGGGACGCTAGAGGAGAAAAAGGGCATTTAATCGACAGCTTGATAGAAAGTTACGACAAGCCGGAAATCATTTTAAAGGATATAGTTAAAACTTATTCGGAATATTTGTTCCCTGATCAAGTAGACCGAAGATATATGATAAAGTTGTTAGGTTTACGAGATTACGCTACAAAGGAAGAAATTATAAAAGAATTAAATGAAATACTATGAAAAAGAAAAAGTTTGATCCAATAAATTTCATTCCTAATCAGTCAAAATATCAAAGAGGTATTTTTAATGAATCTTTTGAAAAAGAACTGGAAGGACTTGCAGCGAATGAAATTCAAAGGGAGTTATTATTAAAGAAAAGTAATAAACATATTAATAAAAAGTGATAATATGAAAGCAAAAGATTACAAAGAGAATGGATATACACATGTATTGGTTGAAATCACTAATTTTGCCAATAAGCCGGAAATAACGAAAGGTTTTAAAAGTTATTACGAAATGAGAAAAGCCAAATATAGAATGAATTTACATGAAATAAATTCAAAAATATTCTCATTTATGAGTGTCGACAAGGCTATTGATAATGGTCTTTAAATAAAGAAAGGAGTAAAAAATGTTGTTTATAATATGTTTGATTATTTGGGGTGGATGTACTGTATTTGAAGGGCTAACTAAAAAATAGTAATATGAATAAGTATATTTCTTGGCGTAGGGTGTCAACGCAAAAACAAGGTCGATCTGGTTTAGGACTTGAGGCACAAAAAGACATTATAAATTACTTCATAGAAAAAGATAACGGTTTGTTGTTGGCGGACTATGAAGAAATTTATACCGGAACGGAATTGTCTAAATGTACGGAATTACGGAAAGCGATTGAACACGCAAAGAAAGAAAATGCTAAATTGATTATTGCTAAGTGCGATCGTTTCCGTAATACATTAGAAGCACTACAAGTATTAGCGGAAATTGGTGAAAACAATATTGTTTTTTGTGATTTACCTAATAGTGACAAATTTACTTTGACATTGTTCTTCAGTTTGGCTGAAAGAGAAGCACTGTTGGTTAGCATACGTACAAAAGCGGCTTTAGCAGCAAAGAAAAAACGTAATGAGCAAACAGGCGGAACAAATGAATTGTGGGGAAAGAATAGTTCTACAGATAGAATAGTTTCAATAAATAAGATGCACGATGAGTCCGCAAACAAAAGGCGAGAAAATGCACGTGTTAATGAAAGTAATGTGTTTTTTTGGGCTTTCATTACTGATTGGATAAAAGATAAGGGAGAGCCTAGAAACTACGAAATTTGGGGAGATATTGCACAAAAATTGAATAATCTGAATCAAAAGACAGCTACAGGAATGGAATATAATTCAGTTCGTGCGGCTGCAATGTATCGTAAACTTAAAAAAATAATGAAATAACTTAAAAATATGGACAAAGAATATATTGAAGTAAAAGGAATAAAATTTGAAAAGCGATATGATTGGCAATTCATATTTCCCAAAGGATGCCTTATAACACCCATTTATAAACGAAATAAAATTGTACGTGTATTAGTTACCAATAGAAAAAACAGAAATGTTTTCTATGTCGAATCTAATACTAATAAACTTGAATTTATAAATGTTGATGTGACATCTATGAAAATACTACAAGGCATTAGCTATCTTATAGAAACAAGATGTTATATGGAGGTACTGAATACATGGATATTAATTAAAAAAAATGAAATGAAACAATAAATATATAAAGCTATGAGCAAAAGAAATTTAGTAGAGAATTATTTCAGGAATAAATATCCTGATAAAAGGTATCAGTTCAAAACATATAATACCATCGAAGATATGTTTGGAGTTAAAGGGAATAATCTTTATGTCGTTGAATTTATAGACACAAAGATGAAATATCCAAAAACTTTGGAGTTAAGAATTAAAGAAAGTGAATTATTAAACATTTAAGTTATGGAAAGCAAAGAAGATATTATTAGAAAGTATATCAAAGGAATAGTTTCTATTGAAAGTAATGGGAAAGTTATGTATGTTTCCACAAAGAATTGCTTTGCTAGAACAAGCACCTTAGAATTTCTAAAAAAGAGATTAAATTGCAAAGAAATATTGGTAGAAATAAAAGCAAAAGATGGTTTATTAATGTATGTAATTGAATAATGATATGAAAGCAAAAAAATTGATAACATCGGAATCAGTTGGGATTATATTCGCATATCGCTTTATTTTCAGACAGAAAAAAATGAATTTGAGCATATATGGGAATACGATGGCACAAAAGATGAATTGTTTAGTTTATGTTTTGATGTAAAATAAAAGTAAATATATATAATATGTGGATAAGAATACAAAATCAACGATTGAAAGACGCAAGTATTAAAGAATACAAAGGTCGTGGGAATAGTGTTTCAAGTGGTAAATTCTGCATTGAAATGAAGTACGGAAACGGAATAAGGTATTTCTACTTTGACAATGAAGTGGAATATGACAGAGCTTTGTTCCGGTTAGATGAAATATTGAAAGTACAAGAAGTTTAATTCAATACTAAATAGAAATGAATACAACCTTTGAAAAATCGGCTAATACCACTGATGAATGGTACACGCCAAAGGAAATTATAGACGCATTGGGAAAGTTCGATTTAGATCCATGCGCTCCGGTTAAAC
>ENA-OPEV01000329-OPEV01000329.1-human-gut-metagenome-genome-assembly--contig:-NODE-329-length-31482-cov-6.631622_pt1 | contig 31482 bp, 26 predicted proteins | sample MGYA00241637_ERZ501537 | MGnify/ENA primary metagenome ERZ501537 (study PRJEB25962, sample SAMEA1972159) | human gut metagenome | biome: human gut; feature: human-associated habitat; material: faeces...
GAAACGAAAGAGGCGGGGAGTTATGAGGCAGATCTGTCGGTGAGTGCTGTCAATCCCTCCGGGCGCAGCAGTAAGCTGTATTACACCGGAAAGGTGATCTACAGTGATATGCTGATCCGTTTTTCGTTTGTAAACCGCTATAATCCTCTGGAGGAGGATCTGCTTTATATTTTTAACCCCTTAGAGCTGCGCGATTCAACGGACGGCCTTCTGTGCGGGATTTCCAGTGCAGATCTTATGCCCTGCGCGTTTAAATGCCTGGTGACGCTGCATCCTCAGGAGCACACAGAGGAGTTTAAAAAGCGCCTTTTGATCACAAGAAGGGAACTGCAGCAGTGGCAGAAACTGAATATGCTGATGGTAGATAATATTGGATAGGAATTTGTTATATGGAGAGAGGAGATATATGAAATTTTCGACCATACATCACATTGCGATCATTGTTTCCGATTATGAAAAATCAAGAGATTTTTATGTAAATAAGCTGGGATTTTCCGTGATACGGGAGAATTACCGGCCAGACAGAGGAGACTGGAAGCTGGATCTTCGGATCAATGACACTACAGAACTGGAAATTTTTGGAGTATCAAATCCTCCCAAACGAGTGACCAGACCGGAGGCAGCCGGACTGCGCCATCTGGCCTTTTATACGGAGGATATAGAGAAAGATGTGAAAGAGCTGAAGGAAAAGGGAATTTCCGTGGAACCGATCCGGCTGGATGCGTTTACAGGAAAGAAAATGACTTTTTTTGCAGATCCAGACGGGCTTCCTCTGGAGCTGCATGAATAGAGAAGTGAATTTTTTCCTTGCAAAATACGCTTTGTTTGCAGTATCATAGAAACGGATTTTGCAGTACAGAGCATGAGCATTTCAAATGAAACGTAAATTTGATTTAGCCTGGAAGGAAGTGAAAACGTGTTCGAACGGAACGCATTTTTAAGAGCTTATAATATTGATGAGGCGGATTTTAAGGCAGCCAATGTCCCATGGGAGGAGCTGGCTGCTATTTATGATGACTATTTGTCCATTGAGGGGAAATTAAGGGGAATCGGAAAGGAGTTTGTAAATGATTACCTCTATGATATCGAACGGGCGGGAATCCATTCCTATCGTTACCGCACGAAAAGCCCGGGCCATCTGCTGGAAAAGATTATCCGCAAGCGCAGCGAGCACCCGGGGAGATTTGATCATATTGACCGGACTAATTATCACAAGTATATTACCGATCTGATCGGAATCCGCGTATTTTTTCTGTACCGGGAGGACTGGATTTATTTTCATAATTATATTACAACGGTGTTTGAAAATGATCCTGAGAACTATGTAGAGGATCGTATCCGGGATTTTGACGAGGATCCGGAGCATTTTTACATTGCCGAACGGCCAAAGGTTTACCGGAGAAACGGAGATACCCGGATTTACGATGAAGAGCTGATCGACATTAAATCGGATGGAATTTACCGGTCGCTTCATTATATTATCAAATACAGGGGCTACTATGTGGAGATCCAGGGAAGAACCCTGTTTGAAGAGGGGTGGAGTGAGATCGATCACGATATCGTATATCCCTATTTTAAAGATGATGAAATGTTAAAGGATTTTTCCACGCTGTTAAACCGCCTGTCCGGAATGGCAGATGAAATGAGCTCCTATTTCCGCCGGATGAAGAGCGTCCGGGAAGAGCCGGGGAAGAACCGGAAGGAGAGACGGGCTCTTACAGGCGGCGGAAATATCTGGACGGAGCAGGAGGAACGTGAGAGAAAATAGGGGTCGGATTGTCTTGTTTTGGTTTTATCTGCCGGATTCCAGCCGGCGGATCAGGGAGTCAAGAATGTGTCTCCAGAAGACATGAAAGGCAGGATTTTTTCCAAAGCAGCGGACCAGGACTGGGCTGACGGCATAGTATAATCGTATAAAGATACGTCCGGCAGGAGTTTTCTTCATATGTTCGTCTCTGAAACGGCGAAGGAGCCGGACCTGAGGGCAGTCATAGGAGCCATAGACGCAGGTTGCGATGTAGCAGCCTTCCTTTTGGGAGGCGGGCTGCGTCTGTTTGTGGGCGGAGGTCTGAGGCTGCTTTGGTGCAGCGTGGCTGGATGAAGCAGCAGATGCTCCCGGCAGAGGCGATTCTAAAACCGGCTGTGCAGTCTCTTCGTGTACAGGGGCAAAGTGGTGGATACGCTCAACGGGAAGAGAAGCAAGGGTTTGTGTGATTTTCTTTTTTATATACTCTTCATTTACGCCGTAGGAGGTCCACAGTTTGATCAAGGGGATTCCGGCTTCCTCACAGATGCAGGCCACCTTTTTGTCCCGTTCCCTCCGCTCAGGCAGCCGGTGGGTCTGGTCATTGATCTCTATTACAAGAAGAGGCCGGTATGACAGATCTGTAATGATGAAATCTACATTTCGAAAGAGCTCATTCTGATATTTGGCCCCATCCGTTCTTCTGATAAATGAGGCCAGATTGGCCTGAGCCTGGATCAGGCAGGTATCGGGAAGAAAGGATTTAATACAGTTTAAGTATGCCGTCTCAGTTTTCGTCACAAGAGATGGTTTTGCTTCATATAAAAATGGAAGCTCCGCTTCGGAGGAGGTCCGGGATGCCTGGAAGCCTTCTTCACAGTGGCAGGGGGAACCGGCATAGTGCCAGCTTCCGCATTTGACGCATTTTATGATCTCACCAGCTTCCCGTTTGGCATAGCAGGTTCTGCATAAGGGATAGCTTCCGCTTTCACTGCCGCATATTTTACATTTCATAGGCACAGCCTCCTTATATTTTATAAGAAAATTTTACCACAGTCGGGAAAAAACTGCCAGATCAGAGGAAAAAACTTGAGAAAATATCTTGCTATTTAATCCTCCATCCTTTATAATGTGTGTGTACCAAAGATAAAAGGAGATTGTACTTTCAATGTACAATCTCTTTCGATTTATAAGGAAATAACAGATAGAGGAGATAATCTCATGGCAAGAGAGATGATTATTGTTTTAGACTTTGGCGGCCAGTATAACCAGCTGATTGCCCGCCGTGTCCGTGAATGTAATGTTTACTGCGAGGTACATCCCTATAACATGAGTCTGGATCAGATCCGGGAGATGAATCCCAAGGGAATCATTTTTACCGGCGGTCCCGATGTGGTATTTGAGGATGGAGCACCCCGCTGCTCTAAGGAGATTTTTGAACTGGGTATTCCGGTTCTGGGAATCTGCTATGGCGCTCAGCTGATGAGCTACCTGTTGGACGGCGTTGTTAAAAAAGCCGTTGTAAGCGAATATGGACATACAGAAGTAGACGTGGATACAGCCTCTCAGCTTTTTGACGGTGTATCTCCCAAAACCGTCTGCTGGATGAGCCACGGCGTATATATTGCTGAGGTTCCTGCCGGTTTCCGCATCACTGCTCATACAGAGTCCTGTCCGGTAGCAGGTATGGAGTGTGCCGAGAAGAATTTCTATGCAGTTCAGTTCCATCCTGAGGTCGTTCACACGAAAGAAGGCACAAAGATGCTTTCCAACTTTGTATATAATGTCTGCGGCTGCTCCGGCGACTGGAAAATGGATTCCTTCGTAGATACGACTATCAAGGCTCTTCGGGAAAAAATCGGTTCCGGTAAGGTACTCTGCGCTCTTTCCGGCGGCGTTGATTCCTCGGTTGCGGCTGTTATGCTTTCCAAGGCCATTGGAAAGCAGCTGACCTGTGTTTTCGTAGACCACGGTCTGCTCCGTAAAAACGAAGGCGACGAGGTAGAAGCGGTATTCGGTTCCGAAGGTCCTTATGACTTAAACTTCATCCGCGTGAATGCACAGGAGCGTTTTTACGAGAGATTAAAGGGCGTGGAGGAGCCTGAGGCAAAGCGCAAGATCATTGGCGAGGAATTTATCCGCGTATTTGAGGAAGAAGCCAAAAAGATCGGAGCAGTGGACTATCTGGTTCAGGGAACCATTTACCCCGATGTGATTGAGTCCGGACTTGGAAAGTCCGCAGTGATCAAATCCCATCATAACGTAGGCGGCCTTCCGGAGCACGTTGATTTCAAGGAGCTGGTAGAGCCCTTAAGACTGCTCTTTAAGGATGAGGTACGCAAGGCAGGACTGGAGCTTGGCATTCCTGAAAATCTGGTATTCCGTCAGCCATTCCCCGGCCCCGGTCTGGGCGTGCGCATCATCGGAGAGGTAACGGCAGACAAGGTGCGGATCGTACAGGACGCTGACGCTATCTACCGTGAGGAGATTGCAAAGGCAGGAGCAGACAAGAATCTGGGCCAGTACTTCGCCGCCCTTACCAATATGCGCTCCGTTGGCTGCATGGGAGATGAAAGAACCTATGACTACGCCATCGCCCTCCGTGCCGTGCTCACAAGCGATTTCATGACCGCAGAGTCCGCACAGATCCCCTGGGAAGTCCTGGCAAAGGTCACCAGCAGGATTGTAAATGAGGTCAAAGGCGTGAACCGCGTGCTGTATGACTGTACGGGGAAGCCGCCGGCGACGATTGAGTTTGAATAATTTTTAAAAGCTCGCAAAGCCTAGTAAAATGGGCATTTGCGAGCTTGTTTTTTGCCTTGTGGTACTATTTTGATACTAAAGTAAGCTGTGCAGGAATAGTTTCATTTATGCCTGAGGCCATGTTATTTTCCACTCAAAATATTCATTTGGAGAAATCTCTCCATTATTTAATTTCGTTTTCATTTCACACCATTCCGTAAGGAAATCATTTACCAATCCATATTCAAAAGTTAATGCGACAGGTGAGCCTGCACTTTCATAATCATCTTCATTGTAAGTTGGTCTGGCAGCCTCGGAAGGTTTTGCCGGAGTCATTGCAGTCAGATGAATCAGGTTGCCGGGAGCTGTGTACTCTGGGAATCTTGTACCTTTTCCACGTGCAGGAAGTGATGTGGCACTTTCTTCAAGCCAGAAAAGTGTTTCAATGATATCTTCAGCAGCACCAAGGCTGTAATCAGAGATTGCCTTGTAATTGCAGTGCAAAGCATCAGCAAGTTTTAGAATCATATCTTCACCGGGAATGCGGGCACCGGTTTCATACTGGGATATGCGGACAGACATATTTTTGCCCTCAAATCCAAGTGCACCGCCCAAGTCGTCCATTGTCATTTTACGGAATACCCGTATTTTCTTTATTCTTTCACCAATTGTCATAGTGTAGTTACCTCCGTTTATCTGTCTCTGATGGACTGTTAAAGACAGTATAACACGGAAAAAATGAAAATGGAAGTTTTTCTATACAAGAACATTAGAAAAACTTCTTGACAATTCAATACCATACGGTATAGAATAATATCAATTCAATTATCTATACTATATGGTGTTGAAAAACAACTGAATGAGCGGTATCAGAAATCTAACAGGCATTTGCCAGGACACTCATATGAATCGAGCGAATGTAGACACTCCCCCAAGCGGACCGAGTACCTCGAGCAGGAGCGGGCGGTATTACAGGAGATTATCTCAGGTAAGGAGGCTGGTTGTGACATCAGCAGAACTGGTATGGAGAAACGCCAAAACAAATTTATAAAGGAAAGGTGGTGAAAGGCATGAACGAAAAGTTTTTAGAAGTAGGAGATGTGATGCAGATTCTTGGAATTTCAAGATCAGCAGCATACAAGCTTATGAGACAGATCAACAGTGAACTTGAAAGGAAGGGTTACATTGTAATCCGTGGAAAAGTAAGCAGAAAATATTTTGAAGAACGCATTTATGGTATGAGTGATGCAGGATAAGCAACAGGTAAGAAGATTAATGCGGAGGCAGGGCAGGAGCGATACGGCTTAGGCATCTGCTTCTGCATATGGAAAGAAGGAGATGATGAATATGCCAGCTTATAAAGACAGTAAGACAGGCACCTGGTTCGTCAAATTCTATTGTAAGGACTGGACTGGGGAAAACAAACAGATAAAGAAAAGAGGCTTTGCAACAAAGAGGGAAGCACTTGATTATGAGAGGAATTATAAAATACGGCAGGAGAACAATCTGGATATGACATTTGGAGAGTTCTGGAAGCTGTATACAGAGGATGTGAAAAATTATGTCAAACTCAACACGTGGCTTACAAAAGAACACATTGTGGATACAAAGATACTTCCATATTTCAGGAATCTTAAGATGAATGAGATTACACCGGGAGATGTACGCAAGTGGCAGAATGAGATGGTAGCATTCCGTTATGAGAATGGGAAATGTTATTCCCAGACTTATAAGAAGACAATGCATAACATCTTAAGTGCGATATTCAATCATGCGTGCAGGTTTTATAATCTGAAATCAAATCCGGCAAGGCAGGCTGGAAATATGGGCAGGGAAGAAAAGAAGGAAATGCTTTTCTGGACAACTGAAGAATATAAGAAGTTTTCAGAAGCGGTGATTGATAAGCCGGTTTCATTTTATGCATTTGAAATGCTGTACTGGACGGGAATGAGATTAGGTGAGCTGCTTGCACTTACGATGGAAGATTTTGATTTTGAAAAGAACACAGTCAGAATAAATAAATCGTATCAGCGGCTGCAGGGGCAGGATGTTATTACAACACCGAAAACACCTAAGAGCAACAGAACAATCAAGCTGCCGAAGTTCCTTGCCGAAGAAATGCAGGAATATTTTGCAATGTTATATGACCAGACACCAACAGACAGGATTTTTCTGGTAACAAAGAGCTTTCTTCATCATGAGATGGAGCGTGGTTGCAAATTATCCGGTGTGAAGAAAATCAGAATCCATGATCTAAGGCATTCGCACATTTCACATCTGATCGACCTCGGGTTTTCCGCAGTTGCAATAGCTGACAGGGTTGGTCATGAGAGCATTGATATCACATATCGTTATTCGCATCTGTTTCCGTCAAAGCAGATGGCAATGGCGGACAGACTTGATGCTGTCAATGCAAGCTTTGAGGATTGTGAAGAGCAGGATGATGATGTAGAAATCATGCAGACAGAGGAAACAGCACCTATGATTGATATGGATGCGGCTTCGGAAAAGATTATAAGCATTGATAAGTACAAGGCAGTCTGATAATGCGGGTACAAGTTTTGCTGGATATACGAAGCTGAAATTAAAAGAATAGATTTTATATCGGAAGGAGCAGATTATTATGAGCGAGAAAAGGCTGGATGCCAAGAACAGATGGAGAAATGTTGTAGTAGCGTTTCGTATGTCACCGGAGGAAGCACAGGAGCTGAATGTGAAGGTTTCACTCAGCGGACTTTCAAAACAGGATTATATCATCCAATGTCTTCTGAAGCATGAAATCAGGGTTGTTGGTGGAATGAAGGTGGCAAAGAAAGTACAGGTGCATCTTGATACGATACTGGAAGAATTACAGACATTAGATGAAGCAGACAGAGGTATAGATGTTGAAGAACTGCTGGTTCCATTAAAGCATGTGCTTGATATTCTGCAAAGTGATGAGAAAGGCGGTAATCATTATGAGTAAGACAACATTTGAAAAGCTAGGTATCCCATATGAAGAAAGGGATGGAATCTTCTATCCGGTTCTTGTCGCAGGGACAGAGAAGGCAGATATAGAAGTAGGAAAGTATGGGCGAATGTGGATTAAATATATCAAGGAAGAATATCCAATGAGATATAAGAGTCTGGTGCGGTTCGGGGAGCTTGAAGAGCGAGCAGATGAAGTCAATGATACAGCATATGAGCTGCTCGATGATATTGAAGCTAAGTGGCTGAAAAAGCATAAGCCAAAGAACCCAAATTCCTTTACAGAACAGTTACAGCTAAGAACACAGACCAGGATGATGGCAGAGGAAATCGTTATTATGGATGTAGTGATGCAGTTTCATTAGTGTGGGGGCAAAAAGCGCCCCCAAAACCACAAAGTGGGGGCAGAAAGCGCCCCCGCATAAATCAGAGCCGAAAAAGTGTGGGGGCAAAAAGTGCCGTCAAAATGCAAAAGTGGGGGCAAAAAGCGCCACCAAAACAGTAAAGTGACGGCAAAAAGCGCCACCACTCAGATAAGCGAGAAAAAAGTCATGGTGGCGGAAAGTGCCATCAAAATGGAAAAGTGGTGGCGGAAAACGCCACTAAAACAGTAAAGTGATGGCAAAAAGTGCCACCATATCAGTAATTGTGGTGGTACATTAACCACCACATATCATATACAGGGTGCAGGTGCTCCTGCCAAGACGAAAAATTATGTAAACGCTGATGGCGTTTATATTTTTTCGGGAAAAGGTCCGACCTTTTCCGCATCTTGCAAAACTTATGAACACATTTTTAAGAAAGGTTGGAAAAGCAATGGTACAGATAAAAAGAGATTGGTTTGATACAGAATTTGGAAATTACGAAAGGGGAAAAACGTATGGCAGATGGAAAGAGAAGATACAAGTCTGACAGGAAAGATTATAAGATATCTGTGAAGCTGTCAGAGAAAGATATGGATATTCTGAAAGCATCACTTAAGCGAACCGGAATGACAGCAAGTGCATATATAAGAGAATTGATCCGGACAGGCGGTAACATAGATACAAGTTATCCAGAGGACAGGGCAAGAGTAATACGTGTTATTGCCGGTATTGCAAATAATATTAATCAGGCAGTAAAGCTTGGCAATTCACAGGGAAAGTTATATTACAGCGATATTGATAAACTGCAGAACAGTCTGGATGATGTAAAGAAAACATTCGGGGAGGTGCTGGAAGTATGGCGATTACAAAGATCCTAAATATCATGGAATCGGAAGGTAGAAATCCAGCATCACACCTAAAGAATGCTTTGGAATATATTCAGAATCCAGATAAGACAGAAGAATGTGTACTGGTGGGCGGTATTAACTGCCTGCCGGATACAGCATTTGAGCAGATGGAAGAGACAAAGAACATTTTTCATAAGACGGGTAAAAGGCAGGGGTATCATGTGATCATATCATTTTCACCGGAAGAAAAAGTAACAGCAGAACAGGCAATGTATGTCCTGGAACACTTTGCAAAGGATGTGCTTGGTGATGATTATGAGGCGGTGTATGCAGTCCATACTGACAGAGAGCATATGCATGGGCATCTGATCTGGAACAGTGTAAGCATGACAACCGGTAAGAAATACAATTCACCGAAAAGCAACTGGAAGAACCATCTCCAGCCTATCACAAATAAATATTGTGATGAACTGGGGCTTGCTATCATACCGGCAGAGTACAGCAGGAATCCAAAGAATATCAGCAGGGACAAGTGGGAAAAGGAAATGTCCATGAAAGAAATAATTCTTCGTGATGCTAAGATGTGTGCATATGCTGCAGGAAATGTGGAGCATTTTAAATATCTGATGAAAAGTCTTGGATATATATTTAAGAAAGATGCGTGGATGGAGGTGCAGGCACCGGGATTTCGGTATTATCATAAACTTGCAAAGCTAGACGAAATGTTTTCAGAAGATATGCTAAGGCATCATGTGGATATGCCTTGGATGGCAAAGCCTTACTTTTATTCGTCTGATATTAGAGGGTTGCACAAGGCGAAACTGTCACCATTCCAGAAGAAGTTTTATGCAAAGCTATATAGGCTAAGGATTGTTGAACAGAAGCGGTTTGTAGTTGGCGGAGCAAAGTATACGGAAGATTTGAAGAGATTTCATCAGTTACAGGACGAATATTTGTTGCTTGTGAATAATGACATTAAAGATGTTGTGGAACTGGTGAATTTTAGAAGTGAGCAGGAAGAAAAGATTCAGCAGATTGAGGACAGACAGCATGAGATATACAAAGAAAGCTCAAGACGGAAACGCAGTATTAAGAATGAAGAGCAGTACCGGGAATATCAGATATGGCATGTGGAAGTGCAGGAAGAACTGGACGAACTGAAGCAGGAGAAAAGGGAAATTAAGAGGCAGATAAAGCTTACTGATGGCATTGTGAGAGAAGATTTGTATACGGCTTATTATGCGGTGTCGGAGGATGAGGAGATCGTTGGAGATAAGGAGATTGAGATACCGGGGATGGAAGATGATATGCTGGATGAGATAACAACAGAAGCGGTTGTTGAGCCGGATACAAATGTTGAGGTAATGAATCTTAACAATATTCAGAATGAAAAAAGCAGACAGAAAGAGCAAGCTGATAGTGCGAGAAAACAACAGACTGATTTAGAGGGCATAGGAATTTCGGAAATCCATAATCTATCTGATACGAATGTGGCAAGAGTTGGCGAAAGTATTGCTGATGTAACAAATAAAAGAGAATTTATGGAAACTAGAGAAACTGAACCTGTGGGCAAAGCTGACTGTATTGTCAGGAGAATATCAGAGCTTGGTGGCTATGAAAATGTCAGTGATTCTGTTAAGGCTGATATATTCGGATTTGATATTGCTGATATCAGTGGAAGCATAAGGTTGTTCTCGGATGTAATGAAAAGGCTGGGGATAAAACTGGATGGAGATGGGCTTTATGAGGAGTTCCAGGATATTTATGATGAGAGTGTTGGCAGAGATGCTGGTAAAGATAAGGCGGAAGATAAGATGTGGAATAGGGGCAGAGGGAGATGATTCCTCTGCTGACTTATTTTACAACTTGAAAAAAGTGTTCGAGAAATCAAATAAAATGTTTTACAACGAAATTGAGATAATATATAATAAAATAGTGAAATTGTATTCCTAAAAGCACGGAGGATAATATGGCTGTATCATACAATAAATTATGGAAATTAATGATCGATAAAAAAATAAATAAGAGCCAACTGTGTAAAAAGATAAAAATTAGCAGTAGTACTATGGCTAAAATGACAAATGAAGAGATGGTTGCTATGACTGTATTAGAAAAAATATGTGCTGAATTGGAATGTGATATATCTGATATTATGGAGTTTACTGATTTAGCTGAAGTAAAGAAAAAAATTCATAATGATAATATAAGTCCAGATAATGGGACAGTTAATATGAGATAATGAGGTAGAACAACCATGAATGAAAATGGGTTAAATTATATTGATCTCTTTGCTGGTGCCGGTGGACTTTCAGAAGGATTTATTCAAAGTGGCTATAGACCGGTTGCGCATGTGGAAATGAATGAGCATGCAGCAAAGACAATAGAAACAAGAATAGCATATTATTACTTAAAAGATAATGGCAAAATTAAAAGTTATTATGATTATGAAAAAGGAAAAATAACCAGAGAACAACTTTTGGAAAAAATACCCAAAGAGGAACTTAAGACTGTAATTAATAAAGAAATGTCGGAAGCCACAATTAAGGGAATTTTCAACACAATTGATGATATCAAAAGGGAAAAAGAAATTGATAAGATTGATGTAATTATAGGTGGTCCTCCATGCCAGGCATATTCTTTGGTGGGGAGAGCACAGAGCAGTCATATGATTGTTCCGATGGAAGATGATCCAAGAAATGAATTGTATAAAATGTATGTTCAATTTCTTAAAAAGTATAAGCCAAGAATGTTTGTGTTTGAGAACGTAGCCGGAATAAAGACTGCGAGAGGTGGGGTAGCATTTAAAAATCTCCAGACATATATGAAACGTGTGGGTTATGAAATTGATTATCATGAGTTGAATGCTCAGGATTTTGGAGTATTACAAAGTAGAAAAAGAGTAATTATAGTAGGTTGGCTTAAAGGCACAGGATATGAATATCCATCATTTGATGTAATTCATAGTAAAGCAGAAGTATGGGATTTACTTAACGATTTGCCAGTGTTAAAGCCTGGTGAAGAGGCTATAGAGCATACTATGACTGATATGCGCAGATTAAAAAAATATGTAAAAGATAATGACATTCGTGTAAAATCGGATGTGTTAACAGGACATATTGCAAGACCACATACTGCACAGGATATTGAAATATATAAGAGAACAATAGACATGTGGTTTGAAAACGAACAGCATGAACGTTTGAAATATGATGATTTACCAGAAGATTTGAAAACACATAAAAATAGAACTTCATTCGTAGATCGATTTAAAGTTGTTGAGGGTGATATGGATCATTGTCACACAATACTTGCTCATTTATCGAAAGATGGACATTATTTCATTCATCCAGATATAGAGCAACATAGATCAATTACAGTGCGGGAAGCAGCAAGAATACAGTCGTTTCCAGATAATTATTATTTTGAAGGACCAAGGACAGCACAATTTGTTCAGGTGGGGAATGCGGTTCCGCCAATGATGGCAAAGGTAATAGCAGATAAAATAAAAGAACAATTAAGAAAATAAAATTGGAGGTTTTGCAAATGGGTATTGTTGAAAGTACATATGCTGAGTTAAAGCAACATGAATTGAAAAATAATCCATATAGTTGTTTGCATATGGCTGATATTGATATTAATCCTCATCAGATTGAAGCATTCACATTTGCACTATCTTCATTGGAACTTGGTGGAGCAATTCTTGCGGATGAGGTAGGTCTTGGAAAAACTATTGAGGCTGGCTTGGTCATCAAGTATTTGCTATGCAGTGGAAAAAATAAAATACTACTTATTATGCCATCCAATCTGCGAAAGCAATGGCAAGTTGAATTAGAAGAGAAATTTGATATTGATTCATTAATTGTGGATAGTTCTAACTGGGAGGATTATCTCGCAAAGGTAAAGAGTAAACAAGCAGTAATTATTGTTTCCTACCACTTTGCCTCAAAAAGAAAAGCAGAGTTCGGAAAGATAGCTTGGGATTTTTGTGTATTTGATGAAGCACATCGGCTTAGGAATGTATATAAGAATGGTTCAAAGATGGCTAACTCATTATATGAATTAACAAAGGGAATTCCGAAAATTCTATTAACTGCGACTCCTATGCAGAATACTTTACTTGATATATATGGACTTGTTCAGTTTATCGATGATAGAGTTTTTTATAGTAAGCAGATATTTTCTGAAAGATATTTGCGAGGAGAAGATTACAATGATTTGAAGGCTTGTTTAGAACCTGTTGTGCAAAGAACTTTACGAAAAGAAGTAGCAGAGTATATCCAATTTTCAGAGCGTAAAGAAATGACAATTGATTTTGAACTATCGCCAATGGAGATAGAACTTTATGTGATGATAAATAATTATCTGAAAAAGGAAATTTTGTATGCTTTGCCCAATTCACACAGAACACTTATTACATCTGTTATTAGAAAATTGCTTGCATCATCAAGTATGGCAGTTGCAGAAACCTTCAAGGTATTAAAAGGCAGACTTGAAACTTTGAAGGAAACAACTAGAACTGAATCAGCGGATGAAAGTATTGATTTTTTCCTTAGTTTTTTTGATGATGATGAAATAGAGACGGATGATGATAGTAAGCAGGATGAATTATACACAAGAGAAAAGGTAAATGAATTTATTCAGCATGAAATAGATGAGGTAACAGCCATTATTAATAAAGCTGAAAGTATAAAAAGAAATGCGAAGATGACAGCCTTGAAACAGGCAGTGGAGAAAGCTTTTGTATTTCAAAATGAAGCTGGCATAAAACAAAGAATTGTTGTGTTTACGGAATCTATTAGAACGCAACAATACATGTTTGAAGAATTATCTCATGCCGGATATGAAGGTCAGATACTTAAGTTTAATGGTAGTACAAATGATCCTGTTACTAAACAGATTTATAAGGCGTGGAAAGCTAGAAACTATGGAAAGTATGTGGGTAGTAGAAATGTTGAATTGAAGAATGCCATCGTAGAAGCATTTAGGGATGAATACAAAATTTTGCTTGTAACAGATTCCGGTTCGGAAGGATTGAATCTTCAGTTTTGTAATACGATTATAAACTATGACCTTCCTTGGAATCCGCAGAAGATAGAGCAGCGAATTGGTCGCTGTCATCGTTATGGACAAAAGAACGATGTTGTGGTTATTAATTTGCTTAATACTCAGAATGTAGCAGATAAGAGAGTATATGAAATCCTTTCTGAAAAATTTGAGCTATTCCAAGGCGTATTTGGTGCATCAGATAAAGCTATTGGATTATTAGAAAGTGGAGTAAATTTTGAAAAAAGAGTTACACTTATTTATCAGGAATGTAAAACGACATCAGATTTTACAAAGCAATTTAAGGATTTGGAAAAGGAATTAGAAAAGAAACGAAACAAGAAAATGGATGAACTGAAATCCATATTTATATATAAGACAGAGGAACAACATAAGTCTCATTTTAATAATATTATGAAAGAAATTGCGGAATATGATTCACAGTTTAAGTATTGGAATAGTAGAAGTAAAGAGGAAAATGAGATATATCCAAAGTACTATGAAACTAATATAGACTTGGAAATTCCGGGAATTCAACACGGGTATTTACTTGTTGGTGGTTCTTATGTTGGAGAGATTCTTGAAGATGCAGTATTTGAAATTATTGATATAACAGGAAAAATATATGGCGCTTCAGATGTGTTGGCTAGAGAGCTTTGTGAAAAATTGAATGAGCAGTGCTTAGAAGAAGAGACTCCTAATAATCAAGAAATCCTTTTATATATTGATAAAGTGGATGAATTTATGCAACAGAAATATGCAGAATCTAAAAGAACTGTTTTGATTGCTAATCAGAAAAAATTGGATAATTGGCTGCAATCAAGAAAAGAGGAATATTTGCTCACAGTCAAGGATACATCAGAATTAGACGAGCTTAAAGAAAAATATGCAATTGAAGGCGATTTTAGACAGAAGATTGCATTAAAGAAACAAATAGAAATTTTAGAAGAACAGAAACAAAAAATGGTACGGGCATTTCATGATGAAATGTCGACATTGGAAGAAGAGGCTGTAAATATGCAGAAGCAGTTTGCAGAAGGTATCTTGGTAAAAACACAACTGGTAACAAAGATAGTGATTAAGTTTTAGGAGGCTACCATGGAGAAAAAAGGTAAGTTAGAATTGACATGGGTTGGTAAATATGAGGAAGAGAAACTAGAACCGAGAATATTAATTGAAGACAAATCAAAATCATATGGTGATCCGAATACAGAAAATATGCTGATTCATGGGGATAATCTGCTGGCACTTAAGGCTTTGGAAAATGATTATTCTGGGAAAATACAATGTATATATGTTGATCCTCCTTTTAATACGGGACAGGCATTTGATTTTTATGATGATGATTTAGAGCATTCTATTTGGTTGGATTTAATTTATAAGAGAATAAAAATTTTATATGGACTTCTTAAAGAAGATGGATTGTTCTGGATTCACCTAGATGATGTTGAAGTTCACTACTGCAAAATTATGTTAGATGAGATTTTTAATAGAAGTAATTTTGTTTCTCATATTACATATGAAAGATCGGCTGTTGCTGGTTTAGGACAGGGCGGATATCTGGTCAATACCACAGAACATATATTATTGTACAAAAAGAGTATATTACCAGAAAAAGAAAATTTAAGTTATGCTGAGTTAGGGTTAAATATAATCAAAAGATATAACCATTATGTCTCTAATTTTGGAACGAGAAAATTAGTAAAAGAATTTGTTGCAAAATCAAATGGAGAGAAGGTTAAAATATATGAGCACTCAGATGTAGAGATTGAAACGATATCTTTAAAGAACATTACAGAAAGAGAGGAGGAAATAAGACAACAATTTGTAAAACATATAGATACTTTGTTTAGAGGAAATCGAGTTCAAAAGGAAAATGAATTTCAAAATGATATTATTGCAGGTATGGAAAAGGGAAAATTCTATTCGGTTGATTATGTACCTAGTAGAGGAAAGTATAGGAATCAGGAAACAACATTGTATTACTCAAATTGCGAATTACTCTCGTGGTTAAAAGACACTTCTTCTGTAGAGGATGGAAGAATTACAAAATCCCAAAAAATGACAACATTATGGAAACATGGAGAAATCCCAAAAGCAGATATCGCAAATGAAGGTGGAGTTTATTTTCCAAGAAGTAAGAAACCAGAACAATTATTAAAACGAATTATCGAAATGTCCACGAAAGAGGGGGATTATGTACTTGATTCGTTTTTGGGATCAGGAACAACCGCTGCAACTGCTCATAAGATGGGGAGAAAATGGATTGGAATTGAGATGGGAGAACACGCCTATTCGCATTGTCAGAAGAGATTATGTAATGTTATTGATGGCGAACAAACGGGAATATCCAAAAGTGTTAATTGGCATGGTGGAGGAGGCTTTAAATTTTATGAATTAGCAGAACCACTTCTTGTAAAGAACAAAGTTCTTCCTGTTTATCAAATAAATCCGTCTTATACATGGGATATGGTATGTGAAGCTATTTGTAAGATAGAAGGATTTACCTATGAACCATCTGGGGAGTTTCAAGGACATTCATCAGAGAATCGATTCATACATATCACAGAAGAATTTGTTAATACAAAGTATGTGATGTCGATAATGAAGAACTTAGGGGATAAGCAGAGTTTACTTATCTATTGTAAGAAAAATCAAGCTGACATGATTCTTCCAGAGAATGTGGAAGTGAAAAAAATACCAAAGGATTTATTGGATAAATGTAATTTTGAAAGTGAGGTGCAGGAATAATGAGTTCCGTAGATAAAATCAAATGGGCTATGAGCCTGCGTGATCCTCAGTATGAAGCGCTACAATACTTTGATGCAATCAGTTCCAAGATTGAGTATAGAACTAGTTCAAAAGCTGAAGCAGAGAAAATAGCATCAGAGAATTGCCAAGCTCCACATACAATATCTGTAGATAAGGAATTTGATTTTCCATCATTCTGCTTTGATATGACAACCGGTATTGGTAAGTCCCGTTTAATGGGTGCATGCATTTATTATTTGTACAAGACAAAAGGGTACAAACATTTCTTTATTCTGGCACCAGGAAATACGATTTATGACAAGATGCGTCGAGAGGCGGTCCCAGGACATCCAAAATACATGTTTAAGGGACTTGAAGCAGAGATGGGAAGACCAAAAGTTTATGATGGGGAAAATTATTTATCATACCCGGTAAGATATATCCAAGAGGAAATGGTGGTAGAAAAAACATCTGATATTCAGATATTTATCTTTAATATTTCAAAGATTTTTACTAGGGGAGATATTGAATTTAAATTTCACAAGTTTAATGAAAATTTGGGTGGCTCTTTTGCGGATGTGTTACGTTCGTTTGATGACTTGGTTATTTGTATGGATGAAGCGCATCGTTACTATGCCCCAGCATCAAAGAAAGCGATTAATTATCTGAATCCAGTGTTGGGGTTGGAATATACTGCTACACCTAAGAGTACAAATAAGAATATTATTTATCACTACGGATTAGAGGATGGAGCTGGGAAGTTTTTGAAGATTCCAGTTGTTATGGGAAGAACAAATACAGCAGGATATTCAGATGATGATATAGAGGAAATGAAGTTGAAAGATGGAATCAAGCTTCATGAGAGAAGAAAATCCATCGTATATAAATATTGTATAGATAATCAATTAGAACAGGTAAAGCCGATTGTTTTGATAGCTTGTAAAGATACAACACATGCTAGAAAAATAAAAGAAAAAATAGATTCTGATGCTTTTTTTGGAGGCCGCTATGTTGGCAAGGTTATTGAAATTGACTCCAGTACAAGTGGTGCAGAGACAGAAGAAAACATTCAGAAATTACTAACCATTGAGAAAAATACCAATCCAATTGAGATTGTGCTGCATGTATATAAGCTGAAAGAAGGTTGGGATGTAAATAATCTGTTTACAATTATCCCTCTTAATGCTGCAAAGAGTGATATATTGGCACTTCAAACTATTGGTAGAGGATTGAGGCTTCCTTTTGGTGAGATAACGGGTATTGAGGAATTAGATACTCTGGATATTGTTGCTCACGACCATTATCGAGAAATTGTTGATGATATCAAGAATAATCCTGTATTTAAGAAGAGAAATCTTGATGAGGAAGATATACCAAACACAAAAACGGTTATGGTAGAGCCAGCAGTTGAGAACCAGCAGATTTCATTATTTGATGAAGCGTTATGCGAAAGTAAAGTGAAATCATACCAAGATTTGAATAATGAAAATGTGGTGGAGAATCTGTTTGCTGAGTATCAGAAAGCATTTGTAAAGAAAGTAGCACCCAAGAAGTCCGAAAGTGATAGTGGACAGATGTCTATTTTTGATTATTTTGCTAACGATGATGAAAAAGAAACAAATGATGGCACAGCATCAGATCACAAAATGACACAGACGGGCATGGGCACTGATGCAGTTGATACATCATTTACTGTACATCAGGGGGATGCTTCATTACAGATTGATTTACAGAAGTCATCTGGCAGTAAGAATGTATTGCCATATGCAAAACAAGAGTTTATCAAGAAAGTTGAAGAGTTAAAGAAAGTTGCTATCTCTGTTCCAAAGATTGGAATTAGCTATAGTTCAACAATTACATTTAAGTCTTTTACTGTTAAACGAAACATTATGGATTTTGATGTTGCGGCATCAAGAATCGAGAGATATGACGCTGTAAATGGTAAGTTGCTGCAAGTGCTGGATGCAGATGCACTTATTGTAGAAAATCCTGAGAATATGCTTGCAGTTTCTTTATTGGAGAGTATTCCGGAGTTTAGTTCTGATGATGCAGAATTTATTCTTGAGGTGGTTGATCAGTATCTCGCATTAATCGAAGGTACGGATGAAGAAAAAAAGAAGATTGTCCGTAGATATGCAACTGTTATAGTAGAGGACTTAAGAAAACAGATATATGCGTCAAAGGAAGAAAGCACTGAGTTTGTATTTAACGTTCAGAAAGACCTTATTGTATTCAAATCATTTGCGAAGAATATGAAGGAAAATGGACGATTGAATTTTAAGAAGGAAGTGCCAGATAAGAAAAATATTAAGCAATATTTGTTTGAAGGATATAAGAAATCATACTATGCAGAGAATGCATTTGATAGTGACGATGAGAGAAGGTTGTCTGTGGTATTAGAAGAGGATTCAGAAGTTATTAGATTTATAAAGCCACCTTTGAATCAGTTAGGACTATTTTATAAGGCGGCAAAACAGTATAATCCTGATTTCTTAGTAGAGACGGCTGACAAGAAATATATGATTGAAGTGAAGGCTGCAAATCAAACAGATAATGAAGATGTACAGGAAAAAGCAAAGGCTGCAATTAAGTGGTGCGAATGTGCATCGCAGGTGGATGCGGACGGAAAGACTTGGGAGTACCGCCTAGTGCCAGGGGATAAGATTATAGTAGGTAATACATTCAAATATGTAATTGGTATGGCAATTCCTGTTGTAGTAGACGGAGAATAAACGGAGGTTGTAGATGGGTGATATAAAGGATTTTAAACATGCTATTGTTCGACAGAAGATTTTAGATGCAGTACGAAAAGACTTAATAGGACCAACATCAGATTGTGAACAATTGAATGAAGTACCAACGAGTAGTTATATTACGGGATTATTATATCCTGCTGATACAGATGTAACGGAAGATGAAAATTACAATGATGTAGAGTTTACAGAAAAGAATTTCGATGCTGATGGAGAAACTTTGGAGGCAGGAATTTTTGAAGAAGAGGAACCAGAGGATAGAGTAAAAGGTGGTTTTCAGAAGCCGTCTTCTATAGGTGTGTCTTTCTATGTCTCTGATAATGTTCAAAAGGTTAATGCTTATATTAATTGGGGAAAGTATTATGCAGAACAGGTGCAGGGTGAAGTAATAGATGAAACCTTAGAAGAAGATGCAGAGAATAAGAAAAAGAAGAAACATACCATATATATTCGTGAGCAGATGAATGATGTTGTGGAAATCGATTTTAATCTGATGGGGCGTTCGAAGCAGATTCCACTTGAGTCTAATGGAAACATCTATATTTATGTTATGAAGATGCAGTTAGACAATGGATACAAGATGGTATCGGTTTATTTGCATAATAATGATAAGTCAGATGGCGATGAAAAAGAATATGCAAAGGTAATGTTCCAGGTGGAGATGCTCATAGCAGATGATTTGATGAGTCCTATTTTTGTACCAGAATATCTCTGTAGAAAAGTTGAATTAGAGGATGAATATTATTATAAAGGCAGACCAGTTTATGCAAGAGGAAGAGGTTGTGCTGCTACTTGGGAAAAGAAAGCAGAAGAGATAAATGCAACTGCTATAAAATCATCATTTATTCCAGATTATGAAATTCCAAGTGTAAGTGCACAGATAGATGATATGCCGGAGCATGCCTTTTCGATGCTTCAGATGGGCTCACCAAAGAAAAAGTCAGAAGTTATTCAGAATCTTCGTACATTGACAGAAATGTATGGAAGTTGGATTACAGATGCATTGACAAACGACGAAGCTATGCATGATGATAAATTTAAGGCAACAGGTCAGACTATTATTGATAAATGCAATGATGCAAATCGTAGGATGAATGCTGGAATTGATTTGATTGAAAACAATGATAAGGTATATCAAGCGTTTGTATTTATGAATCAAGCAATGTATTTACAGAGAAGTATTACAGCTTTTTCAAAAGATTATGGTAATGGCATTCCTTGCAGCTTAAGAGATTATATGACTGATATGCCAGAAAAAGGAAGAAAGAAAGATCACAGTGAGTGGAGACCATTCCAGATTGCATTTGTTCTTTTGAATTTGTATGGGATTATGGATGGTGAGTCTCCGGAACGAAATATTGTTGATTTATTATACTTCCCTACTGGTGGTGGTAAGACAGAGGCATATTTAGGGCTGATTGCTTTTACTATAGCATATAGGAGACTGACAGCTTCAGATGAAACTGATTATGAGAAAGATGGTGGAGTAACAGTATTTTTAAGGTACACGCTTCGTTTACTTACAACTCAGCAGAGAGACAGACTGATGCGTCTTATTGTTGCAATGGAACAATTGCGTGAGAAGAATGAAAAATTATATGGTAAGGAAAGAATTTCAATTGGATTCTGGGTTGGAGGTAATGTTACCCCAAATAAATTTAGCGAATACAGCGATTCTGATCAATTTAAGAAGAAAGAATTTATAAGGAAGCTTACAAAGCAGATTATTAAATGCCCTTATTGTGGTAAGGAAATCACACGGGATGAATATGACATCAATGAAAAGGGAAAGTATGTTAAAATTCACTGTGCAGATAAGAATTGTATGTTTTCGTTAAAAACAGGAAGAACCATACCGGTTTATCTTGTTGATGAGGAAATTTATGCAAAGTGTCCTACTGTGATTATTTCGACTGTAGATAAATTTGCGAGACTTCCATGGTCTGAACGAGTTGGTTTGCTATTTGGCAGAACAGATAGATATTGTAGTAGATGTGGACATATTGCTATTGGAGAAAAGCATGCAGGAAGACATAATGCAGATGTCGCAGCGGGATTGGAAAGGGCTGAAACGGTTGCATGTAAACCATTCTATCCTCCTGAGCTAATTATACAGGATGAGCTTCATTTAATTACTGGTCCTCTTGGAACGATTTATGGTGGATATGAAACTGTTGTAGAAGAGATGTGTTGTATTGAGAAGAATGGAAAGAAGATTCGACCTAAGTATATTGTTTCAACAGCAACTATTAGAAATGCTGGGGAACAGATTAAGTTCCTTTATGGGAGAAATAAATTTGCACAATTTCCGCCAAGTGGCTTTGATACAAGAGATTCATTTTTTATTAAGGAAGTACCGCTTCCAACTGAAAATTTAGTTGATGCTTCAGAAGAAAAAATCAGTAGAATGATTAGTGATGGAAAAAAGCCATTTCGTCAATATGCTGGTATATGTGCGAGCGGACAATCTGTAAAAACAACTCTTATTCGTTTGTATTCGATTATTTTGCAAACAGCACTAGATATAGCAAAGGAACCGGAATATGAGGATTATATTGATCCATATTACACATTGATTGGGTACTTTAATAGTATTCGAGAATTGGGTGGTGCAGTGCGCCTTCTTGACGACGATATAGCAAGCCGTATTCGTGTTGTAAAGAATAAATATAATAGTTCAGAACAGAGGTATCTCAGTTTTGAGGGAAAGAAGGAAATTACATCTCGCATACCTTCATGGGATATTGCGCAGGTTCTTGAAAAGTTAGCAATTTCTTATGATAAAAACAAGGAGAAGCAAGGCTGTTATGATGTTGTTATTGCAACTAATATGATAGCGGTAGGTATGGATGTTGACCGTTTAGGACTTATGTCAGTTGTAGGTCAGCCAAAGCAGAACTCTGAATATATTCAGGCAACAAGTCGTGTGGGTCGACAGCATCCTGGAATTATTTTTACTGTTTATAATCCTTACAGACCAAGGGATTTGTCTAATTATGAGAATTTTGTTGGTTTCCACTCACAGATGTATAGATATGTAGAAGGAACTACAGCAACGCCATTTGCGGCTAGAGCTAGAGACAGAGTATTACATGCATTGGTAGTTTCTTTACTAAGATTACAGGTAGAGACGATGGCTGATAATGGTGGAGCATCAAACATTAATGATATTTCTGATGAACAAATCAAAGATATAAAAGACAAAATTCTTGAGCGAGTTAAGATAACTGCACCATCGTCTTATGTAGATACAGAGAAAGAAATGGATGAGTTTATCAATACTTGGAAGAACATTGCAAAAGACGAAAAGCTATATTATTTTGTTCCAGCAGTAGCTGATGATAAGAAGAGGCTGCTTACATACTATGGCGAATATTATGGAGACAAAGAAAAACCAACACTAAGTTCTATGCGTGATGTTGAGCAATCATCAACAGTTTTTTATTGGGAGGGTGTCTGATGAATTTTTATAAAAAATTGGGCGAGATTCGTCCGAATCAGTTAATAACTACATATGGACCAGGCTCGATAATGGATGCTGTAAATGATTCATTGACAGTTTTAGATATAGAGTACTGGGATACTAACAATATTGGTAAAGAAATTAGAGATGCGAGATTGGCTAGTTATATGAATGTTCGACGATTCTTTATGCCAAAGACAGGTGGAAAAGAGGATATTCCAGTTGTGTCATTTCCATACTACCATGTGTGTTCAAAGGGAACATGTAAATTCTTATTTGATATGAGAGATTACTTTGATATGGACCAGTACAAAAAGAATCAAGGTGAAGTGAAATGCCCTAAGTGTGGATTTCCAGCATACCCTTCGAGATTTATAACAGTATGCGAAGATGGGCATATGGACGATTTCCCTTGGAGATGGTGGGTACATCATGGAGAAACAAGTTGTAAAGAAGATATGTATCTAAAATCAATGGGCAATACTTCATCACTTGCAGAACTCCGTGTTGAGTGTAATTGCGGTGCAAGGAGAGTTATGTCTGGAGCAATGCAGAAGGAAAAATTTGCTGGTCTATGCTGTTCAGGAAACCATCCACATAGACCAGGAGCAAAGGCGAAAATTTGTAAGAAGAGTGTAATACCTAGCCAGCGTGGTGCATCTAATGTGTATTTTACAGTCACCAGAAATGCAATATCAATTCCACCTTGGACAAATCCTATTAATGATATCATGGGTGCACAAAGAGCAACTATTGAAACATTGGTAGAGGCTATGGGAGAAGAGGCAGGTCTTTCATTTGCTTATCAGAAGTATTTTGGAGATAAATATTCTTATGAAGACTTTAAAGCTGCCTATGATAGATTAAGTCAAAATATCAAAGAGTTTACTGAACTTAAAGAAATGGAGTATGCAGCTATTACGCATCATGAGGATGTTGAGTATCAACATGATGTTAAGTACTTCAAAGCAGAAGAAGTTGCTTTGAGTGAAAGCTTAAAAGAGTATATTTCTAGGATTATTAAAATACATAGATTACGTGAAGTACGAGTTTTGACAGGTTTTACAAGATTGGAAGCACCAGAACCAGAAGTGGATGAGCAGTCACATATCGTAAAATTGAAGTGTTCTTCGGGAGAAAAATGGCTTCCGGCGGTCGAAATCAATGGTGAAGGTGTATTCATTGAATTAAATAAGGAAAAAATAAACCAGTGGATGCAGATAGAGACTGTGAAATCTCGTTCTGATAAATATGAGGAATGTTATGCAGCATATTGTCAGAAAAAAGGATGGGAGAATTTTAAACCAAGAAATGCAGAGTATGTGTTGTTACATACACTTTCACATATGTTGATTAAGGAAATGTCTATGCAGTCAGGATATTCATCATCTGCATTACATGAACGCATTTATAGTAGTGAAAATATGTGTGGAATTTTAATTTACACAGGTGCGGCGGATAAGGAAGGTTCACTAGGTGGACTTGTTGAACTTGGCGGAATGAATAAGTTTTTACCGCTTTTAAAAGGGGCATTAGAGAATGGTTTGACATGTACAACAGATCCAGAATGCTTTATGAAGAATCCGACAAGTGAGAGATTAAATGGGGCTGCCTGTCATTCTTGTACTATGATATCAGAAACTGCATGTGAAAATGGTAACCGCCTACTTGATAGAGCGTTAGTTGTACCAGTACCGGAGCATGAGGAAATGGGATATTTCAGAGAATTGGTGAGAGATTTATGTGGAATACAAGTGTAAAAATCGAATATATCGCAGGTCTGATTGTAGATGCACTTGAAAATTATTCTGTTAATGGAGAGAGTGCGCAGTTTTATCGTGTGATTGAAGAACTTAGAAAACATTTTACTAATTGTTCGGAAGAGGAGATAACAGATATAATCAGCCTTTGCATGAAAATGTATTCGTCAAAGAAAATTGAACACGCAGAGCTTGTCCTTACTGCACCAGATTCATTCCGTGTGAAAGCATTAAGAACCAAAGATACAATGCGTGATCTGATAGAGAATACAGAAAAGAGTCTTACTATAACTGGTTATTCAATCTCAGATTATTTTGTCGAAATGCTTGATGTTATTATTAAAAAAAGCCAGCAAGGAGTATATGTTCGTTTATATGTGAATGATACAGAAAAGCAGAAGGAAGTGCTTGACAGACTGATGTCATATCGTTCGAGATTCTTACAGATATATGAATATCAAAAGCAAGAAGATGACAAGATGGCAGCATTGCATGCGAAACTTATTGTATCAGATGTAAAGAAATCACTGGTGTCGTCAGCTAATCTTTCATATCACGGAATGCAAGGAAATATTGAAATGGGATTCTTGATTGAATCCCATGACAAGGCAAAGCAGATAGAGGAAGTTATGAAAGAAATGGTAAGAATGAAGGTGTTTGGGAAATATAAATAAAGTGTTTAGTTTGAATAATATTGCACATATTGAATGAATGTTAGATGATGTAAAGGAGATATTTTTATGATTGAGTATTTTAAATCAGTTAATAATAAGTATACATATGATAATGATAAATACTTAAAAAATGAGACTCCTCTTATGGATGAGGATGGGAATAGTATCAATGATGCTTCGTTCAAACTTTTGATAAAAAAAGAAACGTCGCATTTTATTCATAAAAATTATGGTAATATTATTGTATTGGCAGGTGCAGGGGCCTCTGTAGTGTTAAATGGTAATAATATATGTGAGAAATTTGGTAAAACGGTATCTATGTTGGCAGAATTGATTAATAAAGAATTAAAGATGGATTCTAACTGCTTTACGCTTCAGGAGTTGGCTGATTTTTGTAAATATAATGTTCCAGTGGAAGAAGTGGAAGAAAGTAAAATAAATCCTAAATTTAATTTGGAGGATTTTTTATCGGACCTGCTTTCTTTTGAAAAATATGTAGCTGAGGGTGATTATCCTAAATATGAAGTATCAAAAAATAAGATTTTTGATTTGATTATTTCAAACACAAGTTATGATTATGATGAGTCATATTTGAAACATTCAGCTTTTATAAATACTGTCTCACATTTAGTAAAAACACCAAGTAAATTATCTATTGTAACGACGAATTATGATACATTGATAGAAGATGCGGCAGATAGTATAGGTTTTACAGTAATTGATGGATTTACTTTTGCTCATAGACCGCAGTTTGACAGTGATATGTTTGAATGGAATCTTGTGAAGGATATTGAAAATATAAAAACTAGAGAACTTGAATACAAGAAAAATATAATTAATTTACTTAAGTTACATGGTTCATTAACTTGGGAACGTAGTGATAAGCATATTTTTAGAAAAGAAAAAAACAATGTTAAAAAGCCTATTATGATATTTCCAAGTTCAAATAAATATATGCAGAGTTACCAGGAACCATATTTTGAGCTATTTATAAAATTTCAAGAATTATTAAAAAGACCGAATACATTGCTTATTACGACAGGTTTTAGCTTTGCAGACAATCATATTTCACAAATGATAATACAAGCAATTTTGCATAATAAGAGTTTAGCACTATTGATTAGTGATTATAATATTAATCAGGAAAATGAAAATTGGATTCGATTACAAGAGTTGATGCAACATAATTATCAAATTGCATTTTTAAAAGCAACAATGAATTCAGATTTAGTAGATTATTTGGGTGAATATTATGACGATTGATTCTTTATATAATAAAATGGATAAAAGCAATTATTTTATTGGAAGGGTTTCACAGGTATATAGAGATAATAGTGTTGTACAAGTAGAAAATTTATCTGTATTATCACATAGGAAGCTATTAGATGAATCGTTGATTCCAAATACGATTAATTATTTAGTGGTAATTGATTCAGTTAGAGGAGTATTTTTAGGCGAGGTTTTTCAAAATAAAGTTGGATCTTCTGACAAAATACACGATTCAATTAATTTTGGAAACACAGAGAGTGTTTATCCCGAATTAAATATTGATATTATAGGAATTATGGCAGATGATGATAAAAAGTTTAGATTGCCAGAATTTACGACGGTTGGTGTTGCTGAAAAGGTATATTTTGCTAATGAGAAAGTAATACAAATATATTTACAATCTGTTGAGACAACAAAAACGTCCGAAGTTCAGCTTAAATCATTTGCAACTTATCTGAATATGAATGATGTTGAGGTTAGTTTTAAGCCTAGCACATTGTTTGATCACCATTTATTTGCAGTAGGGACTACAAATAGTGGAAAATCGACTTCTGCATTATCTATATTGGATAAATTAATTGAAGAAAATAAAAAAGTATTAATCATTGATCCAACAGGAGAGTATAGAGATTCATTTTCAGAACAGGAAGTGAAAAAATTAAATCTAGGAGTCGATACAATTATTTCACCAAGTAAACTTTCTATGCAGCAATGGTCTGTACTTTTTGAAATGAATAGTAATACACAAGGTGCAGTTCTTGCAGAGGCAATTAAATCTTTGCGTTATCAGCATAAAAAAGGGGAGAATTGTTGTTTAGAAAAAGTAGGAAAGAATATTGCAGAATTGCAAAAAGAATTAGCTTCTATACATAATGACGATAATGATTTTGATATTTCGCTACTTCCAGAACAGATAGCAGCAGAATCTGTTGAAGAAGCAAGAAGAGGTGATGTATACGATTATAGTATTTTTAGAGCAAATTCAAATAGCTATTTGGTACAAAAAGTATCGTATCAGTTAAGTAATACAAATTTTTTGGATTTTTTTAAATATGACCCACAAAAGAAAAATTTGTTAGATGAGGTTGAGACATTTATTCATACGCCAAACGCAAGTCTTTATATAAATTCGTCAGAACTTGGGGCATCAGAAGGCATTGGCGGAATGATTATTGATTTAATATGTAATTGCTTAATCTCGCAGGATGAAATTATTCCATTTGTTTTTTTTATAGACGAGGTGCATAGGTATACAAAATCACCTTATTCAGAAGAAGAATTTCATGATGGATTGGTGCTTTTGGCAAGAGAAGGAAGAAAAAAAGGTATTTTTCTTTTCTTAACATCTCAAAATCCGCAGGACGTTTCGCCTATACTCCTAGGTCAAATGGGAACACTATTAATTCATCGGTTAACACATGATGATGAGATACGAACAGTAAAAAATCATTTAGATGAATATTCTGTTAAGCAAGTTAAAAAATTGAATTGTGGAGAAGCAATTTTAACAAGTATTAATTTGATTAACAATATTTACTTAAATATAACAAAATGCAAAAGAAAGCAATATAATGATACTCCTCTTTTATAAAAGAAAATTTTACTTTTTAAAGATTACAGAGCAGATAGGATTAGGAGATTAATGTAATAAAGAAAGCGGGTGCAACACATGAATATGCAGGAGTTAAAGGAGCTCATTTACCAAGGCGAAAAAGTTGATATAGAGTGCAAAAAAGCAGAAAAAAATGTACCAAAATCTGCATATGAGTCATATTCTGCATTTGCCAATACAAAAGGTGGATATATCATACTTGGAGTAAGAGAAGATAAAACAAAGACTGATCCGAAGGAACGATTTATAATACAAGGAATAGAGGATGCGCCTAAGCAGAAAGAAGATTTTTGGAATACGATTAATGGAAATAAGGTGAATATAAACCTATTAACTGATGACGATGTAAAGATTGTTGAAGATGGCAGTATAAGTCTAGTTGTGATTCATGTTCCTAGAGCTGATTTTAATATGCGTCCGGTATATGTTGGAGAAAATCCTTATAAGGGGACATATAAAAGAAATCATGAAGGCGATTATCATGCGACAGAGCATGAGATTAGAGGGATGATAAGAGATCAAAATCCAGAGGGAAACGATAATCAAATAATTGAGTATTATTCAATGGATGATATTGATAAAGAAACATTAAGAAAATATCGTCAGATTTTTGAAATCAGAAATGATGGTCATGTATGGAATGCTTTAGATGACAAGTCTTTTCTTGAAAAGTTGGGTGGCTATAGGAAAGATAGAAAAACTGGAGTAGAAGGCTTGACATTAGCAGGACTTTTGATGTTTGGTACAGGACAGGCTATCAGAGAACGCTTTGATAATGTTTTTATGGACTATCGTAATGAGAGTCAAGTGACAGCAGATATTCGCTGGAATGACAGAATTACCTATGATGGCACATGGGAAAATAACCTGTTTAATTTCTTTACCAAAGTAACACCTAAATTAACGGAGGACTTAAAAAAGCCATTTAAATTGGAAGGTGGCGTTCAGCGTATAGATGATACTCCGGTTCACAAAGCAGTTCGTGAAGGCTTTGTAAATATGATTATTCACGCGGATTACTTAATGGATGCAGGAGTATTGAAAGTAATTAAGAGATCTGATTCGTTCGAATTTACAAATCCGGGAATTTTGAAACTTCCGCTAGAGGATATTTATCGTGGAGGTAATTCAAAGTCAAGAAATCCTCATATGCAGACTATGCTTAGATTGGTTGGATTTGGCGATAATGCTGGCTCTGGATTTCCGACAATTCTTGATGTGTGGAAGTCAGAAGGATGGATAAAACCTGAATTGATAGAAGATACAAATCTTGATCAGGTGACACTTGTGATGAAGATGGAAAAGGAATCTGATGATAATTCAGCAGAAAAATCAGCAAAATCAGCAGAAAATTCAGCAGATTTAAAAAACAGGGAAGGAATGGCGTTATCAGAAAGACATCAGCAGATTTTAGCCATTATGGAGGCTGGTATTGAATATAGTACGGAACAGGTGGCAGAAAAGATAGGTTTAAAAGGTCCAAGAACAAGACAATTATTAAACGAATTAGTGAATAAGGAGTTATTGGTTTGTATTGGAACTACAAAAAGAAGAAGGTATATTAAAGTGTAGAAGTGGATGCAATGTAGGAGATAATAAGCATGAACAAATTTTCAGAAAAGGACTGGAAAATATTCAGAAGTAAAATAGCTGGATGGCAAGAAACTTATATGGATAAACTCAACAAAGAATATATTGAAATACTAAGTGGAGATGGAAAACCATCTGAGAAATTTTGGGCATTAGAGAAAAGAATAAAAGCGGATAAGAAAGATTGTGGGGTGCAATGTGAGATGAGCAGGTCAAATCAATTTTATATTATGCTTTCGCTCCTGAATGAAGGAGCCATTACTATGGAAGATTTAGAAGATTTTAGCGATGATTTGAAAGAGATAATGCAACATTTTGTGAGGCTATAGCTTGATATAAAATATATATTTTTTGATCGAGAGCAATTGAGAATTTAATTGAGTTTTTATCGAGTTGTTTTCAGAAAAAACTCGATGAAAACTCAAAAGAAACTCATAGAGTAACTTAAGACTTAGAGGGAGTATGTAAGTTTAGTTAAACTCATTCATAGCATCTACATATCCTTGCAAGCCATCTGCTTTGAGAGCAAGTTCTGCATACAGCAGAGGAGAAACATTGGTACCAATATCGTGATGAAGTATATGAAAAAATCGCAACGCAATGGTATGAAAGATATAAGATTGATATGGGAAATGAGAAGTTCTGGGGTGTTTTGAAACATATTTATAATAAGTGCGGGGTGTGGAATGAAAATTACGGAAGCTTACTGGATGAATTGAAGGATAGCAAGCGAACTGTTTGCTATCGTAGTATTCTTATTTCTGAAAATGAAAAGAAGAGATTGCTTGATGATGTAATGGAGAATCCGTATGATTTGTTTTATTATGGAAAATATTTGGTGAAGGAATATCCAGAGCAGGTATATGAGTTATGTTATAAGGAAATAAGTAAGAGTTGTGCTCAGGCAAAGGATAGACGAGAATATAAAAAGATAACGAAGAATATTGCACAGCTTATAAAATGGAAGGGGAATGATACTGCTAAATCTCTAATTGAGGAATTGATGCAGAGATATCCAAGAAAACCAGCATTGTTGGATGAATTGGAGAAGGTGGAGAAGAAACTTTAGGAGGAAAATGATGTTCTTATTTTGTAATGAGGATAAAAAGAAAAAAGAGAGACTAAATAGCGTGTTGAAGACAACACATAATCTCATCAAAAAAAATGATATTAACAGAGGAATTACATTCCTTGCAACGGATAACAAGAATTGTGTTCTCATCGATGTTGGCGATAATGGAGTCTGTGGCGGGTTCGTACATACCGAATAGAAAAATTAAGATTATTGTTCATGACAGTCTCCTTCCACAGATATTTTGCACCATCCAGCAGGTCGATAATAGCTGTAAGCATATTAGTGTATTCGATATGTAAGTCCTTAATGGCTTCTGACGTAGGAAGAGTATCGGGAGTGCAGTTTGGTGTGGTAAATGCTTTCTGCATTTCAAGTAATTGCAGATACAGAGCATTAACAGTCTGCACAAGCGGATATATAGTTTCTTTCTTGCCGACAACGCAGATGCCAAGATGCAGACACTGACAGAGATTTTTAAGGCAAAAGATACAAAGGACTGGTTAGGTTATAACCGTCTGTTTGAATCTAACTTAAGAAAGACCAGTATCTAAGAGAAGTTCTGAAAGAAAGATGAGTATAAAAATGAAGAAAAATGACGTAGTGACGGTAGAAGTTACAGATATCGGAATCGGTGGTGAAGGAATCGGAAAGGTTGATGGATATACTCTGTTTATCAAGGATGCAGTCATCGGAGATACCGTTGAAGTAAAAGTAATGAAAGCAAAAAAGAACTACGGATATGCGAGATTAATGCGGATTGTAAAAGAATCCGCATTTCGTGTATCTGCACGCTGTCCGGAGGCAAGACGCTGTGGCGGATGCCAGA
>ENA-OPEV01000334-OPEV01000334.1-human-gut-metagenome-genome-assembly--contig:-NODE-334-length-31164-cov-4.770002_pt1 | contig 31164 bp, 30 predicted proteins | sample MGYA00241637_ERZ501537 | MGnify/ENA primary metagenome ERZ501537 (study PRJEB25962, sample SAMEA1972159) | human gut metagenome | biome: human gut; feature: human-associated habitat; material: faeces...
ATAGGCACGGGCACAGCCGGTCAGCTCCCGCACTGCGCCCTGCTCACACAGCAGTTTCAGGAAATTGAGCAGATAGGGGTGCGTCCTCCGTCTCCTCCACATCGGCTCCCATAGCCTTTAGGCTGTCTGTCATCACGGCAATCCGGTTGGATTCCTTTACCTTCAGCTCCGCCGCGTCTCTGATCACAGTTTCCCCGTCTGCAAAGCAGGCCATGGCGGCGATCATGGGCAGCTCGTCGATGAGCGCCGGGATCACAGCTCCCTCGATAACCGTTCCATGGAGGGCAGAATGGCGCACCAGCAGGTCGGCAGTAGGCTCGCCGCTTTCGCTGGACGGGTTTAAAAGAGTAATGTCAGCGCCCATCTGGCGGCAGACAGTGAGAATACCGTCTCTGGTAGGGTTGACGCCCACATTTTTAATCAGGAGCTCAGAACCAGGCAGAATCAGGGCGGCGGCAATGAAGAAGGCGGCGGAGGAGATATCCCCAGGCACGGTAATGCGCTGGCCGAAGAGTTCCTCTGCTGGCTTTAGAATGGCGGTGGTTCCCTCTGTTCTTACATCTGCGCCGAAGTGGGAGAGCATCAGCTCGCTGTGGTTTCTGGAAAGGTAAGGCTCTGTCACTCTGGTTTCCCCCTCTGCGTAAAGTCCGGCCAGAAGAATCGAAGATTTTACCTGGGCGGAGGCCACGGGAGACTGATAGGAAATTCCGTGGAGCTTCCGGCCTTCGATCCGGAGAGGGGCGCAGCCATTGCCGTCCATGCTTTGAATGGAAGCTCCCATCTGGCTGAGAGGGGTGATAATGCGGTTCATGGGCCGTTTTTGAATGGATTCGTCTCCTGTCAGGGTGACAGAGAAGGGCTGGGCGGAGAGAAGGCCAGAGAGCAGTCTGGTGGTAGTTCCGCTGTTGCCGCAGTCCAGCACGCCGTCCGGCTGTTTCAGCCCCCGCATCCCGTTTCCATGTACCAGAACACGGTTCCCCAGGTTTTCAATAGAAACGCCCATGTGCTGAAAGCAGGCGATTGTAGACAGGCAGTCGGCCCCCTGAAGGAAGCCGTCGATTTCCGTCAGGCCTCTGGAAATGGCTCCGAACATGACGCTTCGGTGGGAAATGGACTTGTCTCCGGGGACGGTCAGCTCTCCCCGAAGACCTCCTTTATTCGTAGAAAAAATCATAAAAAATCCTCCTGCAGCTTAGAAATTAAAGAGTGTGTAATTATATTTTTTTAACCGTTCCCAGGCGGCGTTTCGGGACTTCTCGTCATAGAAGTTGATGGACAGAGCGCCCTCGCCGTTTTCACGGTTGTGATTGATTCCGATATTTTTAATGCTGATCCCCTTTCCGGCTAAAATAGCGGAGATGATGGAGATGGCGCCAGGTTCATCGCATACGTCCACAGAAAAGGAGTAGTCCGGGGCGATAGGGCCGGAAACCCGTGTTTCAAAGGAATTTCTGTAGTCTCTGGAGCTTTCAAACAGCTCTCTGACAGAGTCGCTGTCCCGGCTGTCCAGAACGGTTAAAATGCGGTTCAGAGATTCAATATAATCTCTTAAAAGGGAGGCAATATTCGTCTCGTTTGTCATGCAGATCTGTTCCCACATAACGGGGGAGGCGGAGGCGATCCGGGTGATATCCTTAAAGCCGCCGCCAGCCGCTTCATCAGCCCCTGTGATCCGTCCTTGTCCCGCACCAGGTTCACCAGGCTGGAGGCGATAATATGGGGCAGATGGCTGACAGCGGCCACGATCCTGTCGTGCTCCCTGTAGTCCAAAACGAGCGGGATAGCGCCGATGAGGGAGGCCACCTGGGTCATCATGGCCACGGAGGATTCAGGCGTTTTATCTGTGGGGGTCAGAATGTAGTAGGCGTTTTCCAGCAGGTGATCCGTGGAATTTTCATAGCCTGTCTTTTCTGAACCAGCCATAGGATGTCCGCCGATAAAAGACTCCTCCATGGCGAGGGACTGAACGGCCTCGTGGATCTGCGTCTTTGTGCTTCCCACATCCGTGATGACGGCGCCTGGCTTCAGATAGGGCCGGATCTGTTCTAAATAAGAGGCGTTATATTCAACCGGCGTGCAGAGAAAAATAATGTCGCACTGTCTGAGCAGCTCTCCCACGCCTTCTAAAATAATGTCTACGGCTCCGTCCTCCTGAGCCTTCAGAAGACGGTCACGGGAGCGCATATAGGCCATAACGGTAGTGGACGGAGCCTGTTTTTTCAGAGCCCTGGCGATGGAACCGCCAATCAGTCCCAGCCCGATAAAGCCTGCGGTGAGATGTTGTGTCTGCATAGTGTGTCCTCCCTGTTTTTGTAAGTATAGCACAGCAAATAGGATGCTGTTTTCAGACAATATCAAGTGTATCATATCGGACGTCCTTGTCAACCGTTTCTCGAATCCTGCCGCCCATTTCTCTGAAAAACACAAAGAAGATCCAGCGGGAAACAGAAAACAGGAGCAGTTATGAGCGGTGAAACAGAATATATCGGCAGAATGGCGAAAAGATATAGTGAAAAAGAAGGAAAAACGGAGGGATGAACAGAAAGATTGAAGAAACTTGAAAGAAATGTTGTGTAAAATGCATATTTAACTTGAAATTTTCTCTATTTTCTTGTAAAATATCATCATGGACTAAAATTTATCTACGGGAGGAATTTTATATGAATGTGTACGGGACAAAACAAATTCGCAACGTGGTTCTTCTTGGACATGGCGGAGCAGGCAAGACGACGGCAGCAGAAGCCATGGCGCTTGTGACAGGCGTTACCAAGCGGATGGGAAAGATTGCAGACGGAAGCACCATCAGCGATTATGATAAAGAAGAGATCAAGCGTCAGTTCTCCATTTCTACCAGCCTGGTTCCGTTAGAGTATAATGGCGAGAACGGCCCGATTAAAATCAACCTGTTAGATACCCCTGGATACTTCGATTTCGTAGGCGAGGTGGAGGAAGCTATGAGCGTGGCTGACGCCGCGATTATCGTAGTGAACTGCAAGGCCGGCATTGAGGTGGGAACAGAGAAGGCATGGGAGCTGTGCGAGGAGTACCGGCTGCCCAGATTGATTTTTGTGACCAATATGGACGACGATCAGGCCAGCTTCCGCGAACTGATCTTAAAGCTGGAGAAGCGATTCGGAAGAAAGATCGCCCCGTTCCAGGTGCCGATCCGCGAGAATGAGAAATTCGTGGGCTTCGTAAACGTAGTGAAGATGGGCGGACGCCGTTTCACAAATCTGAGTGATTACGAGGAGTGCGAGATTCCGGAGTACACGAAGAAGAACCTGAACATCGTCAGAGACGCTCTGATCGAGGCGGTGGCAGAGACCAGCGAGGAGTACATGGAGCGTTATTTCTCAGGCGAGGAATTCACTCAGGAGGAGATTTCCGCAGCCCTCAGAGAGCATGTGACAGAGGGAAATATCGTTCCCGTATTGATGGGTTCAGGCGTGAACGCCCAGGGCTTCTCCCACCTGCTCCAGGCCATCGACAAATACTTCCCGTCCCCGGATAAATTTGAGTGCGTAGGCGTAGACGTTTCCACAGGAGAGCGTTTTACCGCTAAATATAACGACGACGTTTCCCTGTCAGCCAGAGTCTTTAAGACAGTGGTGGATCCGTTTATTGGAAAATATTCTCTGATGAAGATCTGCACCGGAACCCTGAAACCGGATTCTGTGATTTACAATGTAAACAAGGACGCAGAGGAGAAGGTGCAGAAGATTTACGTGCTGAGAGGCAAGGAAGCCATCGAGGTTCCGGAGCTGAAAGCAGGCGACATCGGCGCGGTAGCCAAGCTGACCGTAACCCAGACAGGCGATACTATGGCAGTCCGCACAGCGCCTATCGTTTACCACAAGCCGAAGATTTCCACTCCGTACACCTACATGGCGTATGCAGCCAAGACAAAGGGCGACGAGGATAAGATTTCCACCGCGCTTTCCAAGCTGATGGAGGAGGATCTGACTCTGCGCACAGTCAGCGACGTAGAGAACCGTCAGTCCTTAATCTACGGAATCGGCGATCAGCAGCTGGAGGTAGTAGTCAGCAAACTTCTGGCCCGCTATAAGGTAGATATGGTGCTCAGCAAACCGAAATTCGCGTTCCGGGAGACGCTGAGAAAGAAAGTGGAGGTCCAGGGCAAGTATAAGAAGCAGTCCGGCGGACACGGACAGTACGGCGATGTCAAAATGGAGTTCGAGCCCTCCGGCGATCTGGAGAAGCCCTATGTATTTGAGGAGAGAGTCTTCGGCGGCGCTGTTCCGAGAAACTACTTCCCGGCTGTAGAGAAGGGAATTCAGGAATGCGTTCTCAAGGGACCGCTGGCCGGTTATCCGGTTGTGGGCCTGAAGGCAACTCTGGTAGACGGATCCTATCATCCGGTTGACTCCTCTGAGCTGGCCTTTAAGATGGCGGCTACCATGGCCTTTAAGAAGGGCTTCATGGATGCAAATCCTGTTCTCTTAGAGCCGATTGCCTCCTTGAAGGTGACAGTTCCGGATAAATTTACCGGAGACGTTATGGGAGACTTAAACAGAAGAAGAGGACGCGTCCTGGGCATGAATTCCGATCACCACGGCAAACAGGTGATCGAGGCGGATATTCCTATGTCCGAGCTCTACGGATACAACACAGATCTCCGCTCCATGACTGGCGGAATCGGCGTCTACTCCTATGAGTTCAGCCGCTACGAGCAGGCTCCTGGCGACGTTCAGAAGAGAGAAGTGGAGGCCAGAGCTGCAGAGGCTGAAAAGGATTGATCTTTTCTATTAACTTATGGTAAAATTGAATCAATGAAATAACCGTCAGGGACTGCCTTTCACAGCTTGGGAGGCAGTCCCTGCTTGCGGATATTTAAAAATGCCTGAAAAGGTCAGCCGTATATGGTCTCTTGTATGCTGACACTGGCGCTGAAATGGAATATAAGCAGGCTTTTTTCTGAGAAAAGCCGGGGGCAAGAGGAAGACATCATAGGATTTAAGAAAGAGACAGTTACATAAGAAAGGAAATTAGAGTGAGGACAGAACTATTTATTAAGGCAGAGCAGACACAGATACTATCGCAGAAGATGATCCTGTCAAATGAAATTCTTCAGATGGGGGTACAGGAGCTTTGTGAAAAATTAGGGGAAATTTTTCTGGAAAATCCTGTGGTAGATTTGAATCAGCCGTCGCCGGAGGAAGAGCGGATGGCCAAATATCAGTGGCTGGAATCACTGAACAGCAAAAACAGGGATACCTATATGCACGAATCCAGAGACGAGGAAGAGGGGAATGACGACTGGAAATTTAAGCAGAACGACGAGGAATCCCTGCAGGATTACCTATGGTCCCAGGTGAGCTTAAAGGAGCTGTCGGGAAAGGATGAGGAGATTGTTTCGTATCTGATGGAGAGTCTGGATGATAAGGGGTATCTGGACGAACCGTCGGAATCTGTGGCCGAGCGGTTTGGGGAGCCGGTGGAGCGGATTGAAAAGATTGTAGCCGGACTTCAGGCATTGGAACCGGCGGGCGTATTCGCCAGGAATCTGGGAGAGTGCCTTCTCCTTCAGCTGCAGAGAAACAAGGCGGATACGCCGGAAGCAGAGGAGATTGTAAAAGAGCATCTGGAGCTTCTGGCGGGAAATAAGATTCCGGCCATTGCCAAGAAGGTGCACCTTTCTGTGGAGGAGACAGCGGAGATCTGCCAGAAGATCCGGAACCTGAATCCAAGACCAGGCAGCCATTTTTCTTCCAGAGAGCAGCTGTCCTATCTGATTCCTGACGTGACGGTAGTGAAATTTGCCGACCGGTTTGAAATTCTCTTAAATGAGAGCACCTACCCGACCATTGAGATCAACGATTACTACAGAAAAATGTCCGTACAGTCTGACTCCGCTCAGGTTCACGACTATCTGAGGGAAAAGCTGAGACAGGCCGAGTGGATCCGCACCTGCATGGAGCAGAGAGGACGCACGATCATGAACGTGACTAAGACGATTCTGGCTATGCAGAGCGAATTCTTTGAGAAAGGTCCTGCCTATTTAAAGCCGTTAAAGCAGAGCGAGGTGGCGGAGACTATCGGCATCCACGAGTCCACAGTCAGCCGCGCTGTGCGCCAGAAGTATCTCCAGTGTTCCTGGGGAATCTACCCCATGAACTACTTTTTCTCCAGAGGCATTTCAGAGGAAAAGGGAAGAAGCGGAAAATCTGTTTCAGTCCAGGGAGTGAAGAACGCCCTGACGGACATCATAAAGGAAGAAAATAAGAAGAAGCCGTTCAGCGACCGTCTGCTGGCGGAGAAGCTGGAGGAGAAGGGATTTACCATCTCCAGAAGAACTGTGGCCAAGTACAGAGAAGAGCTTGGGATACCGGACGCCGGAGGCAGGAAGGTGTTTCTGTAGGAAACGCAGGACAGAGAACCTGACATAAAGAGAGAACGAGATATTTTGCAGGAAACAGTGCAGAATAGACTCGTTCTTTTTTTGACAGGATTGGATTTTACATGAAAATGAGCTGGATTCTGCTCAGAGAAAAAGGGAGGCGGATGGTATAATAAAAAGAAAACTATAAAATAAATGAAAGACAAGGAGAGGTGGGAGGATGGCGGATAAAATGTGCAGAGATGCAGATGCAGTGCTGTCGGAATTTTTGGCGAAAACAGGGGAGGAAACCTCACATCACAGGATGGTGGAGCAGGAGCTGAAGTGCGGCTACGGTTTGGCAGGAGTGTGCTGCAAACTTTGCTCTAACGGGCCGTGCCGGGTGTCAAAGGCCAGGCCCAGAGGCGTCTGCGGAGCGGATGCAGATACGATTGCAGCCAGGAACTTTTTACGCTCAGTGGCCGCAGGCTCTGGGTGCTACATCCATGTAGTGGAAAACAGCGCCAAGCGCCTTCTGGAATTAGCCAGGACGACGGGAACGATTAAAGGGGTAAAGACGCTTGAAGAATTGTGCAGAAAGCTGCAGATTGCGGGGAAGGATCCGTGGGAGCTGGCTGAGAAAGCTGCCTGCGCGATTCTTTCCGATCTCAGGAGGCCTCAGGAGGAGAAGATGGAGCTTACAGAAAAGCTGGCTTACGGACCGCGTTTTCAGGTCTGGGAAAAGCTGGGGCTTCTCCCTGGAGGTGCGAAGGACGAGATTTTCAATGCAGTCGTCAAAACCTCTACGAACCTCAATTCAGATCCTGCAGACATGCTGATGCAGTGTTTAAGGCTTGGAATTTCTACAGGGCTTTATGGCCTGGTACTGACAAACCTGTTAAACGACATTATCATGGGAGAGCCGGAAATCGGCTTTGAACCAGTGGGAATGCAGGTAATTGATCCGAACTGTATTAATATTATGATGACAGGACATCAGCAGTCTATGTACAGAAGTCTCGTGGAACTTCTGGAACGCCCGGAGATAACCGCTCTGGCAGTCCAGGCCGGAGCCAGAGGCGTAAAATTAGTAGGCTGTACCTGCGTAGGACAGGATTTCCAGGTGAGAAGCAGAAGCTGCGGAAGCGTATTCTGCGGCCATGCCGGAAATAATTACACCAGCGAAGCAGTTCTTATGACAGGATGCGTGGATTTAGTCGTATCTGAGTTCAACTGTACGATTCCTGGAATTGAACCGATCTGCAGCAGGCTCGGCGTTCCTATGATCTGCCTGGATGATGTGGCGAAGAAGAAAAATGCAGAATACCTTCCCTATTCAGACGAAAATAAGGATGAGATCAGCTGCCGTATCGCGGCAGAGGCCATTGTCTCCTATAAGAAGAGAACAGGAGGAAAGGGGAGGGTTAATCCCATGGCCCATCACGGTTTTAAAGAAGCCATTACGGGAGTCAGCGAGGTCAGCCTGAAAAAGGCCCTGGGAGGTTCCTGGCAGCCGCTGATTGACGCCATTGCCTCCGGAGCGGTGAAAGGAGTGGCCGCAGTTGTGGGATGCTCTAATCTGCGGGCAAAAGGCCATGACGTGCTGACAGTGGAGATGACAAGGGAGCTGATCAAGAGGGATATTCTGGTTCTCTCTGCCGGATGTACCTGCGGAGGGCTGGAAAACTGCGGCCTGATGAGCCGGGAAGCCGCTTCCCTGGCCGGAGACGGTCTGAGAAAGGTGTGTGAGACAATTGGCATTCCCCCTGTTTTAAATTTTGGCCCCTGCCTGGCTATCGGAAGAATCGAAACTGTTTCCTCTGAGCTGGCAGAAGCATTAGGAGTAGATCTGCCCCAGCTTCCAGTAGTGGTTTCGGCTCCGCAGTGGCTGGAGGAGCAGGCTCTGGCAGACGGGGCTTTCGCTTTGGCTCTGGGATTCCATCTCCATCTGGGCCTGCCGCCGTTTGTGACAGGAAGCCCGGTGATTACAGACGTGCTGATGAATCAGCTGGAAGCGCTGACAGGCGGAAAACTGATGATAGAGACCGAGAGCGTGGCTGCGGCAGATGCGCTCGAGCAGGTAATCTGCGAAAAGAGAAGGGGGCTGAGACTTTGATAAATGGCTGTGATAACAAGGGATACGTTCCTGTTGATTCAGATAATCCCTCGATTGAGAAAAATACAGATCTCTGTTCCGGCTGCGGCCACTGCCTCTCCGTCTGCGCGGAGGAGATTGGCCCAGCGCTTCGGTGGCTGCAGGGAGAAACATTTTCCTGCATCAACTGCGGCCAGTGCGCAGCTGCATGCCCGGAGCAGGCGATCCAGGTGAAATCTCAGCTGCGGTATGTGAAGGAAGCTGTGGAGGATCCGAATAAAATCGTGGTAATCTCTACGGCGCCTTCAGTCCGCGTCGGGCTTGGAGATGCCTTTGAATTGGCGCCGGGGGCATTTGTGGAAGGGCAGATGGTTTCTGCCCTGAGGCGTCTGGGAGCCGATTATGTGTATGACGTGACCTTTTCAGCTGATTTGACCATTATGGAGGAGGGAACGGAATTTTTGCGGCGCATTCTGTCAAAGGAAGGAGCGGTTCCTCAGTTTACAAGCTGCTGTCCAGCCTGGGTTAAGTATGCGGAAACCTTTCATCCAGAGCTTCTGCCTCATCTTTCTACCGCTAAAAGCCCTATTTCCATGCAGGGGGCGACCATAAAGACCTACCTGGCTAAAAAGAAGGGGCTTAATCCGGAGCAGATTGTCAGCGTGGCTATAGCGCCGTGCACGGCGAAGAAATTTGAGATTACCCGCCCGGAATTTGACAGTGCGGGGAGAGAGCTGAACAGGCCGGGACTCAGGGATAATGATTATGTCCTGACTACAAAGGAGCTGGCTCAGTGGATCCGGGAAGAAGGGCTGGATTTAAAACAGCTGGAGCCGTCAGAATTTGATTCATGGATGGGACGGGGCAGCGGAGCCGGAATGATTTTTGGAAACACAGGAGGAGTCATGGAAGCGGCTCTCAGAATGGCTTACAGCGTTTTGACGGGGAAGGATCCATCAGATCTGCTGCTTTCCTATGAACCGGTACGGGGGCTTCAGGAATTTAAGACAGCTGAGGTTGAGGTCGCCGGAAAGAAAATTAAGGCGGCGGTGATTTATGGGACTCAGGCGGCGGAACGCCACCTGTGCGAGGTACTTTCGACCTGCCATTTTGTGGAGGTGATGACGTGTCCGGGCGGCTGCATCAGCGGAGCCGGCCAGCCGGAACGAGGGGTCACTCCCCCCCAGGACAGCTTGAGAGAGGCCAGAATCCAGTCCCTGTACCAGGCGGACAGAGAGAGCAGATACAAATGTTCCATAGATAATCCAGACATTCAGGCTGTGTACAGGGAATTTTATGAGGAGCCGATGGGAGAGAGGGCTGAGAGACTGCTCCACACCTCCTATTACAAGCGGTAGGAAGCGCTGCTTCTGTCAGCCAGAAAGCAGTAAAATTAAGAAATAAATATAAAAACAGCGGCCAGGCTGAGAAAAGATCAATCTCAGATGTGCCGCTGTTTTATCAGCAGTGTGTTTCCTGAACCATAGCCTCTGCTACAGATACATCCTGCTCTGCGCTTCCGCCGGAAACTCCGACCGCCCCGATACAGTCCTTTCCAGAGAAGACTGGTACGCCGCCGCCAAACAGGCAGAACTGGCCGGGATGGGTGTGCTGAAGCCCGTAGAGAGACTGCCCTGGCAGAATGGAGGCAGCCGCTTCCTTGGTAGGAGCCCGGAGAGCCAGGGCGGTAAAGGCCTTCGCCTGGGCGATGGAAAGGCTGGCCAGAAGAGAACCGTCCATGCGGTGCAGAGCCGTGAGATTCCCGCCTTCGTCTACAACAGCGAGAACCATGGGAACGCCGATTTCAGCCGCTTTTTGTTCGCCGGCTGAAATTAATGCTTTCGCTCGTTTTAAGTCCATCCGCTCTTTTCCAGCTGCTCTCAAAACAGCTTTTGCGAACTGCTTCAGCTCTTCGCTGGTTTCGCTCCTATGGAAAGCAGCCTGCTCCAGCGCGCTGCGGTTATCAGAATCATTCAAATAAAACACCTCCGTGATTCAGGGTAAAAAGTTATGGAGCAACAGAATAAACCCAACTATAAAAGATGTCTGTAAAGCTCCGGATCTGGGTGGGCGATGACAACGCTGTCTAAAATCATGCCGGAATCCTCCGCCGATTTCATGCCTGCGTCAACGGAAGCCGTGACGGCAGATACGTCTCCTGTCATGGTGACAAAGGATTTTCCGCCGATACCGGTTCCCAGACGAATTTCGAGAAGCGTGATATCAGCGGCTTTTGCCGCTGCATCCAAAGTGTTCCTCCACAATCTGCGTAACCCGGACATGCTGTAACGGAGAAGAATTCCATGACGCCCAGCGCCCGCAGCCGCTCTGGAGCAGAAGATAGATTGATGGCCTCTACTATCTGTGGGTGAATGCGGGGCAGAATCAGGCGGTCAATGACATTGGCGGCCGAGGCCGCCTGCCCTGCGTCAAGAGCTGCCTCCACAGAAGATACTTCTCCAGTAATTAATATCTGATACTTGCCGGGACAGCTGGGGCGGGCGGCAATCAGAGTAATATCAGCTGCTTTAATCATTTCATCGGCAGCCAGAATGCCTTTTGAGATACTGTTTAATTCAAGAAAACCTATGGTAATCATGGGACGCCTCCTTTTGTAGTGTTAGAAAACAGACGGCGGCGTCAGACGCCGCCCTTTCGCCTGTCAGGGTTCCTGGAGATGGGACGGATGCCCAGCCTTGATGACAATAAACTGTTCTGTCACCTGCGAAATGGTTCCGTCGATGCCTGCGTGAATGGGAGCGCCTAAGCTGTGCTCTGGAACCTGCCCCAGAAGTTCGCCTTCCGATACCTTTTGGCCAGGGACAACAACGGGAATGCAGGGAGCTCCAATGTGCTGAGACAGAGGAATTTTGACAGATTCAGGATGAAGCTCCCGGCACTCGTCTATTTTGAAATCGTAGTAGGCGTCTACGCCAAGCCTTGCGGCAATCCGCCTGGAAGAGACGCGCCGGTATTCTCTTTCAGGAAGCTGATGGAGCGGCTCGGCTGGTTTTTCATAGCGGAAGCCATGTCTTCGCAGAAGCCCCTTCATGTAAATATTGACCTGTCTGGGGTAGATGCCCATAGGACAGGCGTAATTTTCACACAGCCCGCATTCACTGCAGATCATGGCCTGCTGTACATCGTGATCCGACACAAGCTCTTCCGGATTTTCACAGAAAGCCAGCTTTCTCATTATCAAATGAGGCTTTAGAGGATGGCCTGTGAGATAGCGGGGGCACATCTGCGTACAATAGGAACACTGGATACAGCTGGTTTTCGCAAGCTTTAACGACAAGGATACAGGGATGGTTTTCTTTCGTATTAAAGCCGTATCCTCTGGCAGCACCACGAAGCCGGAGGTGGTTTTCGTCACGGCCAGTTCATCGGCTTCTGCCTTCGTATAAAGCTTTCCCATCATGGGGCCGCCGACCAGCACATGGTAGTTTTCAAGGGACGTGCCGCCAGCCAGCTCCAGGCAGTCTTTGAAGGAAGCTCCGAGGGGAGCGTGCACAATCACAGGCTTTGATACGGCGCCTGTCACGGTCAGGTATTTACGGGTAAAAGGCTGTCCCAAAGACGCCTGGAAGACAGCGTACATGGTGGCGGTATTGGAAATAACGCAGCCCACGTCCAGAGGAATACCAGAGGGGGGAACGGTTCTTCCCGTTACGTCGCAGACCATGACCTGTTCATCTCCGGCGGGATAGAAGTTTTTCATGAGGAAGAGCTTTACAGGGGAGGACGTTTTGCGTATGGCCTCAGAAAGGGCATCGATTTCCTCCTGGTAAGTTTCCTTTAAGGCAATATAGATGTGAGAAGCGCCGGCTGCAGCGCCGGCCATGGAAGCGGCCCTCACAATTTCCTCTGCTTTATGTATCATCAGCCACCGATCGGTGCGCAGCAGCGGTTCACATTCCGCTGCATTGACAATCAGATACTCTACGCTGCAGTCCAGTTTTTTGCAGGTGGGAAATCCGGCTCCTCCGCAGCCGACAATTCCAGCCTCCTCAATTTGTTTCAGAAGTGTCATCTGGGAACCTCCTTGCTAACCGCTCTGCCGCTTTTCTTAAAAGACAGCGGGAGCGCAGTTGAATATAAGCTTATTATACGGGGACGGCGGCAGTTTCACAATTTACAGAAAAGACGAAAAAACGGTAAAATTAAAACATAGAAAAAAAGGAAGAGATACAAGAGAAAGTCTGAAAACTGCATGAAACAGGTCTGATTTCTATAAAAAGAGTGAAAAGCCCCCATGATAAAATAAACAGGACAGCATAAATAGGAAAAAACGAGCAGGGAGAACAACAGAAGGGAAGAAGGGATAGTCAGATGGAGATCAAGCAGTGGAATGGAAGCCAGAACGATTTAATGCGGATTATTCAGGAATCTGTTCCAGGAAAACAGATCACAATGGCCCATATTATCGCCAGCCCGGATCAGGTGATTTACAAAAAGCTGGGGCTGGATCCAAGAATTGACTATAATAAGGCGGCTATCGGCGTACTGACACAGACGCCCAGCGAAACGGCGATTATCACGGCGGATCTGGCGCTGAAGGCGGCGGCCATAGAGATTGGATTTATTGACAGGTTCAGCGGAACGCTGATTATTACAGGGACAATCTCAGACGTAACCATTGCGTTTGAAAAGATTTTAGAGTATACGGAACGGGAACTGGGATTTACTGTCTGCCGGATTACAAAAGCGTAGAAAATACGGAGGATGTGTGAAACGTCTCTGCCTGCGGAGGTGAAAACGTGAAGAAAATTATGCTGGTGGGAAGAAGCGGAGCTGGCAAGACAACCCTTACCCAGGCGATGAAGGGAAAAAAGATCACCTATCATAAAACACAGTATATTAACAATTATGACGTGATTATTGACACCCCTGGGGAGTATGCGGAGAACAAGACGCTGGCTAGGGCTCTTGTCATCTATTCCTATGAAGCCGATGTGGTGGGGCTTTTGATGAGCGCGGTGGAGGATTATTCTCTTTACAGCCCCAATATTGTTTCCATGGCGACTCGAGACGTAATAGGGATTGTGACTCAGATCGACCGGGAAAACGCAAGGGTGGATTTGGCCACTATGTGGCTGGAGTTAGCTGGCTGCAAAAAAATTTTCTACGTCAATTCCATCGACGGGGAGGGAGTAGGGGATATTTTAGATTACCTGAGGGAGGACGGAGACGTGCTTCCGTGGGAAAAGGGAGGAGATGAAAAACAGTGAAAAAGGTGCTGATGATTGCTGGAGATTTTACGGAGGACTACGAGGTAATGGTTCCCTATCAGGCTCTTTTAATGGCTGGAATCTGCGTGGATGTTGTGTGTCCTGGCAAGGAAAAGGGAGAACCGATTAAGACGGCCGTTCACGACTTTGAGGGGGATCAGACCTACACTGAGAAGCCGGGACATAATTTTACCCTGACCGCCTCGTTCTCCTATCTGCGGCTGGAGGAGTACGACGGCCTGGTCCTGACAGGGGGAAGGGCGCCGGAATACCTGCGTCTGGACGCCAGGGTATTAGATATCGTCCGGTATTTTATGGAGCTGCAAAAGCCGGTGGCGGCTATCTGCCATGGAGTCCAGATTCTGACAGCCGCCGGAGTGGTAAAGGGGAGAATCCTGACCGCCTATCCTGCCGTGAAGCCGGAGGTGGAAATGGCAGGGGGGATTTTTGTGGAGAAGGAGCCGTGGGAAGCGGTGACAGACGGGAATCTTGCGACTTCTCCTGCATGGCCGGGCAATCCTGAACTCTTAAAAAGCTTTTTAGCGCTTCTGGGAGTGAAAATTCTGGCCTAGGGGATGAAACCTGGAAAAAAATAAAAGTCTGAATTTTACATGGAAACAGTTTCAAAACTATACCTGGATTTCCAGCACTTTATCGTATGATAAAGGCACGAGCGTCAGAGATTGTTGTAATCTCAAATCTATATAATGACAAGGAGGAAACTTATGATTTCAAGAGGTTTTTCAGAGCCGACAGACAGAGTCAAGAGACTCAAAAAAGCGATTGTGGATGCGATTCCATATGTTGAATCAGAGAGAGCAGTGCTGGTGACAGAGTCCTACAAAGAAACAGAAGGACTGTCTCCGATTATGCGCCGCGCTAAGGCTGCAGAGAAGATCTTCAATAATCTTCCTGTTACAATCCATGAAGACGAGCTGATCGTAGGAGCTATTACGAAGAACCTGCGTTCCACAGAAATCTGTCCGGAGTTTTCCTACGACTGGGTGGAGAAAGAGTTCGATACTATGGGAACCAGAATGGCCGATCCGTTCCAGATTCCGAAGGACACAGCCAACGAATTGAGAGAGGCCTTTAAATACTGGGAAGGCAAGACGACAAGCGCTCTGGCAGACTCCTATATGTCCCAGGAGACAAAGGACTGCATCGCTAACGGCGTATTTACAGTAGGAAACTATTTCTACGGCGGCGTTGGCCACGTATGCGTAGATTACGGCAAGGTTTTAAAGATTGGTTTTACAGGAATCATTAAACAGGCCATCGACGCTATGAACGAGATGGATCTGATGGATCCGGAATATATTAAGAAGAAAAACTTCTATGAGGCTATCGTGATTACATACAGCGCGGCTATCAACTTTGCACACCGCTATGCAGCAAAGGCCAGGGAGATGGCAGCCAGCTGTCCGGATCCAGTGAGAAAGGCAGAGCTTCTGCAGATTGCAGCTAACTGCGACAGAGTTCCGGAGAGAGGAGCTACAAACTTCTACGAGGCCTGCCAGGCATTCTGGTTTGTACAGATCCTTCTTCAGATTGAGGCAAACGGACATTCTATTTCCCCAGGACGCTTCGACCAGTATATGTATCCGTATCTGGCTATGGACAAATCTATCTCCAAAGAGTTTGCTCAGGAGTTAGTTGACTGTATCTGGGTAAAATTAAACGACGTAAACAAGACAAGAGACGAGATTTCCGCTCAGGCATTCGCAGGCTACGCAGTATTCCAGAACCTGATTGTAGGCGGCCAGACAGAGGACGGACTGGATGCGACAAACGAAGTTTCCTATATGTGTATGGAGGCAGTTGCCCATGTAAAACTTCCTGCTCCTTCCTTCTCCATCCGTGTTCATCAGAATACGCCGGACGAGTTCTTATACAGAGCATGTGAGGTAACACGTTTAGGACTGGGCGTTCCGGCTATGTACAACGACGAGGTTATCATCCCGGCACTCTGCAACAGAGGCGTTTCCCTGGCAGATGCGAGAAGCTACTGCATCATCGGATGCGTAGAGCCCCAGTGTCCGCATAAGACAGAGGGCTGGCATGACGCAGCGTTCTTCAATATCGCGAAGGTTCTTGAGATTACGTTAAATAACGGTAAGGTCGGCGACAAGCAGTTAGGACCGCAGACAGGCGATATGACATCCTTCCACAGCGTAGACGATATCTTCGCAGCATACAAAAAACAGATGGAATACTTTGTATACCACCTGGCAGAGGCTGATAACTGCGTAGACTTTGCCCATGCTGAGAGAGCTCCGCTTCCATTCCTCTCCGCTCTGGTAGATGATTGTATCGGAAGAGGAAAGAGCGTTCAGGAAGGCGGCGCCATCTACAACTTTACAGGCCCGCAGGCCTTCGGCGTAGCTGATTCCGGCGACTCTATCTGCGCGATCAAGAAGCATGTATTTGAGAACAAGGAAGTTACCATGGAGCAGTTAAAAGAGGCTCTGGCAAATAACTTCGGCTACGGATGCACAGCAGGCGCTCCAACAGCAGCTCCAGCTGACGACGAGGCTAAGATTTATGAGGCTGTAAAGAGAATTTTAAGCAGCAACGGTTCGATCAACCTGGCAGATCTTCAGGCTCAGTTAAGCACAGGAACCTGCGGATGGGAGAGCGGAAGACCTCAGTACACAGCAGGAAATACAGGCGCTGCAAACGAGCAGTACGCTCAGATTAAGAGAATCATGGAAAATACTCCGTGGTTTGGAAACGATGACGACGAGGTAGATATGCTGGCCAGAAAATGCGGTCAGATTTACTCCTACGAGGTAGAGAAGTATAAGAACCCAAGAGGCGGCCAGTTCCAGGCAGGATGCTATCCGGTATCTGCAAACGTATTATTCGGAAAGGACGTATTAGCGCTTCCGGACGGACGTTTAGCACACGCTCCGCTGGCAGACGGCGTTTCCCCGAGACAGGGCAAGGATACCAACGGCCCGACAGCCGCAGCTATGTCCGTTGCCAAGCTTGATCATGAGAACTACTCCAACGGTACGCTCTACAATCAGAAGTTCCTTCCTTCCGCGCTGGCAGGAGACGAGGGATTAAAGAGATTCGCCGCTATGGTCCGCACCTACTTTGATCACAAGGGAATGCACGTACAGTTCAACGTCATTGACAAGGAGACGCTGCTGGAAGCTCAGAGACATCCGGAGGAGCACAAGGATCTGGTTGTCCGTGTAGCAGGATACAGCGCACAGTTCACTGTACTTGCAAAGGAAGTTCAGGACGATATCATCAGCCGTACCGAGCAGTCCTTCTAATAGAGAGAAAGAGGGGAGCCGTCATGGATTCTATCAATTATAACGCTTCAGGAACAGTCTTTGATATACAAAGATTTTCCCTCCACGATGGCCCGGGAATCAGGACGATTGTATTTTTAAAAGGCTGTCCCCTTTCCTGTAAGTGGTGCAGCAATCCTGAGTCGCAGAACATGAGGCCTGTGATTATGTATAAAAAGGCGGAATGCCTTCACTGCGGACGCTGCGCGGCGGCCTGCAGCAGAAAGGCAATCAGTTTTGAAAATAAGGCTTTCATTGACCGGGAACTCTGTACTGGCTGCGGCGAATGCGCCAATGCCTGCCCTGCAGGCGCGCTGGTGGTAAAGGGCAGGACGATGACCGTGCAGCAGCTGATCAGGGAACTGAAAAAAGACGCGACTACCTACAGGCGTTCCGGAGGGGGAATCACCCTCTCCGGGGGAGAGCCTCTCATGCAGCATGAATTTGCGTCGGAGCTTCTCAGGGCCTGCAAAGCCCAGGGCTGGGATACAGCCATTGAAACTACAGGAGCCGGGCTCTCAGAAGCTGTGGAGCAGGTCATCCCATATGTGGATACAGTCCTTCTCGATATTAAACATCTTGATACAGGGAAGCATAAACAGTTTACAGGAATTGGAAACGAACAGATTTTAAAAAACGCGGCCAGAATCAGCCAGATTTCAAATACAGTCGTCCGCGTTCCCGTGATTCCCGGCTTTAATTATTCAGAGCAGGAGATCCGGGCCATTGCAGAGTTTGCAAAAACGCTGCGGGGAGTGAGGACGATTCATCTTTTGCCGTACCACACATTCGGCGAGAACAAGTATGATCTGCTGGGACGCGATTACGAGCTGGCAGATATTAAGCCTCTGAAACCTGAGGAGCTGGAGCCTTTCAAAGCCATGGTGGAGAAAGAAGGATTCCAGTGCATCATAGGCGGTTAAGAACAGATTAATGGAGGAATCAGAATGGATCAGCAGTTAATTGAAAAAGTAATGAAACAGGTATCTGACGAACTCGGAATTAAGACAGAGGAGTGCAGAGCCGAGGCGCCTCAGGCAGCTGAGGGCGTTCAGAATATCGGTTTGACGGAGTTCGTAGGGACATCTATGGGAGATACTATCGGACTTGTCATTGCAAGTGTAGACCCGATGTTAAAAGATGTTATGAATTTAGGAAAATTCCGTTCTATCGGAATTATCGGCGGAAGAACAGGAGCCGGCCCGCAGATCTGGGCTGTCGATGAGGCAGTAAAGGCTACTAATACAGAGATTATTTCTGTAGAGCTTCCAAGAGATACAAAGGGCGGAGCCGGACACGGCAGTTTAATCTACATCGGAGCTGAGGACGTATCCGACGCCAGAAGAGCGGTGGAGATTGCGCTTCAGGTTCTTCCGAAATACTTCGGAGACGTGTACGGAAACGACGCCGGACATCTGGAGTTCCAGTACACGGCAAGAGCCAGCTACTGTCTGGAGAAGGCCCTTGGCGCTCCTGTAGGCAGGGCGTTCGGCATGACATGCGCAGGCCCGGCAGCGATTGGAACCGTGCTTGCCGATATCGCAGTGAAAGCAGCTAATGTAGAGGTAGTAGGATATACGTCCCCAGGCGTTGGAAGCCATTCCAACGAGGTTATTTTAACCTTTACAGGCGATTCCGGAGCTGTAAGACAGGCAGTGAAGGCCGCTATCGAGGCAGGCAAGAAGATGCTGGGCGCTCTCGGAGATGAGCCGAAACCTACGACAACCCCATATATCTAAGAACAATCTTAACGGGATTATTTTTGGAAAAAAGACTTAAAAGCTAGGATCGAGGAGGTCTTTCTATGAATTCAGACGCATTAGGCATGGTGGAGACAAAAGGTCTCGTAGGCGCGATTGAGGCGGCAGACGCCATGGTAAAGGCAGCAAACGTAACATTAGTAGGATATGAAAAGATTGGTTCCGGTCTTGTAACCGTTATGGTACGCGGAGACGTAGGAGCTGTAAAAGCTTCTGTAGACGCAGGCGCAGCCTCTGCAAGAGCAGTAGGCGAGGTTGTATCTGTACACGTAATTCCGAGACCGCATACAGATGTAGAGAAGATTCTTCCGCATATGGACTAATCGTCAGTAAGGGGGTGCTGCAGAACCGGCTTCAGGTGGAATCCAGAGAAGGTTCTGCAGCACTTTCTGAAATGAGGTGGAAATGTGAATATCAGCGAAAAGCAGCTGCGTGAAGCTATTATCCGGGCGATTGCCAAGATAGAGGCAGAGGAAGGACTTTTCTCAAGAAGCAGAAAAAAGCAGAAAATTTATATGGTCTGCGCCGGCGGCTGGGATGAGCGGTATCTGGAATTTCTGAAAACGGTCCGGCCGGAGGAGGAGACGGCAGTGCCAGTGCTGACAGAGGAGCTGAGAGGACAGGAACACAGATTTTATTCGGAACAGAAATGTGAAAACTGCATGTACCTGGACGGTATGGTTCCTCCTGATTTAGGGGATGCGGTTACGGTATTTCCTGTGGTTCCTAGGGATCTGATTTCTAAGACAGCTCTCGGAATCAGCGACACGCCGCAGACACAGTGGATTGTCTCCTGCATGGAAGCTGGAAGCAGAATCGTGTTTCTTACCTCTGGTCTTGTTCCTTTTACCGGGCGGGAGCCAAAGGCGTATGTAAACAGAATTCTTTCTTATTACAGAAACGTTCTGGAGTACGGCATCGAGCTTTCTGACAGCTGCCGGCGAAAACCTGCAGAGGCGGAAGAGAAACAGGAGAAGGATTCCCGCCCTCTGGCAGTCTCCACTGAGGAGAGGTTTTATGGAACAGAGAGAAGCAGGAAATCCGGAAAGAAGCGCGTGATTTCCGCTAAAGATGTGGAGCAGCTCCAGAGAGGCGGCGTCCTTCTGGTAGAGGAAGACGATATCATTACGGATTTGGCCAGAGACAGAGCCAGATTTTTGCAGGTGACATTTAAGACAGCAGGACATTGAGGTGAGACGATATGAAGCAGGCGCTGGGACTGGTTGAGATTGCCGGATTATGCATTGCCGTTACGGCGGCGGACGCTATGGTGAAATCGGCAAACGTGGAACTGGTAGAGCTGGAACCGGCCAAGGGCGGCGGCTACATGACGATCAAGGTGGTCGGAGACGTAGGCGCAGTCAACGCGGCGGTGATGGCAGGACGCCAGGTAGGAGAAGAACATCAGAAGCTGGTAGCCTGGAAGGTAATTCCGCGTCCATCTGATTTTGTGGAGGACACATTTGTAAACCGCAGAGAAGAAAAGGCAGAAACGCCAAAGGTTCTTCCTGTTAAAGAGAGTGTTTCTGAAGAAAAAGAAGAGGGCGCAGACGGGCAGAAGCAGGCTGAAGAGGAAGCCGGGCAGACAGAACAGAAGCAGGCTGAACCAGAAGCTGAACAGACAGGACAGGAACCGGATGAAGCGAAAGCTGAGCCGATAAAGCAGGAACAGGCTGAAGAGAATGCAGAAACACTGGAGGAATCGGCAGGAGATCCTACAGAAGAAGAAAAAGACGCAGGAAAAACTGTAGAGGAAGATAAGGAAACTCCACAGGATGGCAAGCCGAAACGGCCTTCCAGAAGAACATCCAGAAAGAAATAAAACATACGGCGAAGAGCCGTTGAAAGGAACGTGAACAGACATGAAACTGGCAAAGATTACAGGAACTGTGGTAGCAACCCGCAAGGATGAATCTCTGGTAGGCTATAAGCTGATGATTATCCGGCGGATTAACGGCCAAGGCGATTATATCGGCGAGGAAGAGGTTGCGGTCGATTACGTAGGTGCCGGCATCGGAGAGACGGTTCTCATTGGCCAGGGATCGTCTGTCCGCGTGGATGAGAAGAAAAGACAGGCTGTGATTGATATGGCCATTATCGGCATTGTTGATAATATTGATATTTAATTTCAAACCGTGAAAGAAAGGAGGGAAACTAGCATGAAAAGCAGTGTCTATTCCAGCGTAAGCGAGGCGGTGATGGCGGCCAGAGGAGCTTTTGGGCGGTACAGCGAGCTGACTCTCAATGAGAGAAGTGAAATTTTAGAGGCAGTAAAATCAGCAGTACGGCCTAAAATTACAGAGCTGGCCGAGATGACCGTGGCTGAGACAGGAATGGGAAATGTAGCGGATAAAATAGAAAAGCTGAAACTGGCAGTAGAAAAGACGCCGGGCGTAGAGGATCTTATCACAGAGGTAAACACAGGCGATCACGGGATGACGCTGTATGAGCTGTCTGCATTCGGCGTTGTATGCGCCGTTCACCCCTGCACCAATCCCTGTGCGACGCTGATCAGCAATACCATTGGAATCCTGGCAGCAGGGAACGCAGTAGTCCACTGCCCTCATCCAAGGGCAGTGAGAGTGTCCCAGTATCTGACGGGTATTATCAGCGACGCAGTGCGGAGTATCTGCGGAATCGACAACCTGGTGGTAACAGTCAGCGAGAGCCTTATGGGCTCCACGAAAGAGATTATGAGCCATCCGGATGTGGATCTGATCGTATGCACAGGAGGGGCAGGGCCTCTTCGGCAGGCGATGTGCTCCGGGAAAAAGGTGATTGGGGCAGGCCCGGCCAATCCGGTAGCGATTGTGGACGAGACAGCTGACATTGAAAAGGCGGCCAGAGATATTGTACAAGGCGCGTCCTTTGACAATAACCTGATGTGTACCTCGGAGAAATCGATTGTAGTGGTGGAAGCGGCGGCAGAACAGCTGATTTCACAGCTGGAGAGAAACGGGGTTTACTATACAAGAAGCGCAGAGGAAATTGACAGGCTTTACTATACGGCAGTTACAGAGGATTTTGTCATTAATAAAAAAATGGAGGGGCAGAGCGCAGAAACTATTCTGGATGCGGCAAAGATTCCCCACAGAAAAGGCATTAAGCTGATTGTGGCGGAAACGGATCGGATGCATCCCTTCGCCACCCTGGAGCTGCTGATGCCGCTGGTTCCTCTGATCCGGGTGAAAGATTTCGATCAGGCCCTTGATACGGCTCTTGATATTGAGCAGGGATACCGTCATACGGCGACCATCCACTCAGAATCTATCGAGCACATGAACCGGGCGGCTAAAAAGCTGCAGACGGCTGTCTTTGTGAAAAACGGCCCCTCTCTTCTGGGGATCGGATTTGACAAGGAAGGCCATACCAGCTTTACAATCGGAACGATCACAGGCGAGGGAACTACCTCGGCGAGACATTTTGCCAGAAGAAGGCGCTGTACGCTGACCAGCGGATTTTCCATTCGCTAAAGGCAGGTGAAAACATGATACTGAAACGAGAGGACGACTACCTGGTTACATCAGAATCTGTGACAGAGGGACATCCTGATAAGGTGTGCGATCAGATTTCAGACGCAGTTCTGGACGCGTATCTGGCCCAGGATCCGAAGTCGAGAGTGGCGGTGGAAACCATGGCGTCGACCGATATGGTCGTTCTGGCTGGAGAGGTTACGTCTAAGGGAAACGTGGATGTGGCCAGGACGGCCAGAGAGGTAATCCGAAGCATTGGATACACGGAAAAAGGAAAAGGATTCGATGCGGATACCTGTATGATTTTTACAAATATCCACAATCAGTCCCCCGATATTTCCATGGGAGTGGGAAGGGGAACGGACGGTGAAAAGGAGATAATAGGCGGCGGAGATCAGGGCATTATGTATGGATATGCGTCGGATGAAACAAAAACTCTGATGCCTCTGCCCTGCAGCCTGGCGAACAGGCTGGCCATGCAGCTGGCGGCTGTCAGAAAGCAGAGAAAAGCAGATTTTCTGTATCCTGACGGGAAAAGCCAGGTGACCATGCGCTATCGGGCGGATGGAACGCCGGTTTCTGTCGAAAGCATCGTTATTTCTGCGCAGCACCATGAGGCAGTGCCCCAGAGCGTTCTGGAAGCAGTGATACGCTGCCTTGTGATCGAGCCGGTGATTGACAGAAAATGGATAACAGAGGATACAAAGATCCATATTAATCCAACTGGAAGATTCGTCGTCGGCGGCCCGGCAGGAGACACAGGCCTGACGGGAAGAAAGATTATGGTGGACACCTACGGAACCATAGGTAAACACGGAGGCGGCGCCTTCTCAGGAAAGGATCCGACGAAAGTGGACCGCTCAGCCGCTTACATGGCCAGATATGTGGCGAAGAATATTGTAGCCGCCGGGCTGGCGAAGCGCTGTGAGGTGGCTTTGGCCTATGTGATCGGAGGCGTTGAACCGGAGGCTGTAACCATCAATACCTTCGGTACGGGCAGGCTTTCTGATGCCGCGCTTGCCGCGCTGGTAGAAAACGTATTTTCCTTCCAGGTAGCGGATATTATTTCCCAGTTGGAACTGAGAAAGCCGCAGTTTCAAAAGACGGCGGCCTACGGCCACTTCGGCCGGGAGGATCAGGGCTTTAAGTGGGAGGAAACCGATAAAGCCTGGATTTTAAAGCAGCTGTCTATATAGAACAAAAAATAATAAATATTCAGAAAAATTTATCCGAAATATAGAAAGATCAGGAGGACAATATTATGTCAAACGAAGCATTAGGAATGGTTGAGACAAAAGGATTAGTAGGAGCTATCGAGGCGGCAGACGCCATGACAAAGGCAGCTAACGTAGTTTTAATCGGATATGAGAAGATTGGTTCAGGGCTTGTGACAGTTATGGTACGCGGCGACGTGGGAGCTGTAAAGGAGCGGCAGCAGCCTCCAACGTAGGCCAGGTAGTATCCCAGCATGTAATTCCAAGACCTCATACAGATGTGGAGAAAATTCTTCCGAAGTCTTTATAATAGAAACAGGGCGGCGCGCAGGTTCAACGGAATTCTGTGCGCCGCCGGAACAGGGAAAAGGTGAAATCCATGGTTGATGAAAAACTTGTAAAGCTGATTACAGAGCGTGTTGTCGAGAAAATCAGGCAATATCATACATACAGAATTCCCATTGGAGTTTCCAACCGCCATGTCCACGTTACAAAGGAAGATTTAGAGATCCTCTATGGTCCGGGGTATGAACTGACTAAAAAAGGAGATTTAAAGCAGCCGGGACAGTTTGCAGCCAACGAGACAGTTACAGTCAGAGGGCCAAAAGGAGAGTTTAAAAATGTCCGGATTCTGGGGCCAGTCAGAGGAAAAAGCCAGGTGGAAATTTCAAAGACAGACAGCTTCCGTCTGGGAATCAAGCCACCGGTCCGGGAATCAGGGGATTTAGCCGGGACTCCTGGCATTGAGCTGGAAGGCCCTAAGGGAACAGTCGTCCTCCCAGAGGGAGCGATGGTGGCTCTGCGCCACATCCATATGACTCCTGAGCAGGCCCAGGCCATGGGAGTGAAGGACAAGGACGTGGTAGAGGTGGAAACCTTCGGCGAGCGGCACGGCGTATTTGGAGACGTGCTGGTGCGGGTGTCTGACCATTTTTCACTGGAAATGCACGTGGATATTGACGAGGCCAACGCCTGCGCGCTGAAAAATAATGATTACGTAATTCTGAAAAAACAAAACTAAAAACAGGGAAGAGGGGTTGTATGCTGGTAGAAAACAAGGTGCTTGCAGAATTTGCGGAGCTGGTACGGGAGAAAAAGGCAAGGCCGTTTTCAGGGGAGCTGAAAATAGGGGTGGATCTGGGAACCGCCAACATAGTGATTGCGGTGACGGATTCTGAAAACCGTCCCGTAGCCGGAGCGTCAGCCCCTTCCCATGTGGTAAAGGACGGCATTGTAGTTGACTTTGTAGGGGCTATCCGGACCGTGAGGGAGCTTAAAGCCCAGCTGGAGGAGGAGCTTGGAACAACGCTGGAAACAGCCGCGACAGCGATTCCGCCAGGAATTATCTCAGGAAACGTCCGCTGTATCTCCAATGTGGTAGAAGGGGCGGGATTTGAGGTCACTAATGTAGTCGACGAACCTACGGCCGCAGCCGCCGTTCTGGGAATCACAGACGGAGCAGTGGTAGATGTAGGCGGAGGAACGACAGGAATCAGCATTTTGAAGGATGGAAAGGTGATTTTTACGGCTGACGAGGCCACAGGAGGAACCCATATGACGCTGGTTTTAGCCGGCTATTATGGAATTTCCCTGGAAGAGGCTGAAGAGCTGAAAAAGAACCCTGAAAAGGAAGCGGACGTATTTCCTGTTATCAAGCCGGTGGTAAGCAAGATGGCTTCCATAGTAAAGCGTTTCTTGGAAGGCTATGAGACAGATAAGGTTTACGTAGTAGGCGGAGCCTGCTGTTTCAAGGAATTTGAGAGCGTATTTGAAAAAGAACTGGGAATTCCAACTGTAAAGACAAACGACACCCTGCTGGTTACACCTTTAGGCATTGCGTGGAGCAGTAAGTAAGAGCAGGACAGACAAAGAAAAGAAGGTGTATAAAAACATGGAAATGGATATGAAAGTGATTGAGCAGTTAGTAGCTCAGGCATTGAAAGAGATGAAGGCCGAGGAGCCTGCTGCATTTGCACAGAAGAAAGAGGAAACATACGGCGTATTTACTACCATGGACGAGGCAGTGGAGGCTTCCATCAAAGCGCAGAAGACGCTGTTATTCTCTAAAATTGAGGATCGTCAGAAATATGTAGACATTATCCGCGCCACTGTTTTGAAGAGGGAGAACCTGGAGCTGATTTCCAGGATGGCTGTGGAGGAGACGGAGATTGGAAAGTATGAGCATAAGCTGATCAAGAACCGCCTGGCAGCAGAGAAGACGCCGGGAACAGAGGATTTGACAACAGAAGCCCAGACAGGAGATCGTGGCCTTACTTTAGTAGAATACTGTCCGTTTGGCGTGATCGGAGCGATCACCCCTACTACAAATCCAACCGAGACAATCATCTGTAATTCAATCTCCATGATTGCAGGAGGAAACACAGTTGTATTCAGCCCTCATCCCAGGGCTAAGAAAGTTTCCCAGCTGCTTGTAAAAATGCTCAATAAAGCATTAATGGATGGGGGAGCTCCGGCAAACCTGATTACGATGGTAGAGGAGCCGTCCATCGAGAATACAAACAGAATGATAGAACACCCAGGCGTCCGCCTGTTAGTGGCTACAGGCGGCCCTGCCATTGTAAAGAAGGTTCTCTCCTCCGGAAAGAAGGCCATCGGAGCGGGAGCCGGAAATCCTCCGGTCGTCGTAGACGAGACGGCAGATATCGAGAAGGCGGCTAAGGACATTGTGGACGGCTGCAGCTTTGACAACAACGTGCCCTGCATTGCCGAGAAGGAAGTGTTCGCCGTAGATTCTATCTGCGACTATCTGATCCAGAACATGAAGCTGAACGGAGCGTATGAGATCCGCGACGTGGAGCTGATTGAGCGGTTAGACGCTATGGTGACAAATGAAAAGGGCGGCCCTAAGACCTCCTTCGTGGGAAAGAGCGCCAAGTACATTCTCGACAAGCTGGGAGTTCCGGCAGACGACAGCGTGAAGGTTATCATCATGGAGGTGGGAAAGGATCACCATCTGGTAACAGAGGAAATGATGATGCCGATTCTTCCGATTGTACGCGTTTCAGATGTAGATACGGCCATTGAATACGCCCATGACGCGGAGCATGGAAACCGCCACACAGCCATGATGCATTCCAGAAATGTAGAGAAATTAAGCAAGATAGCCAAACTTCTGGAGACTACCATCTTTGTGAAAAACGCTCCTTCCTATGCAGGAATTGGCGCAGGCGGAGAGGGACATACTACCTTTACTATTGCCGGGCCCACAGGAGAGGGATTAACCTCTGCCCGTTCCTTCTGCAGGAAACGCCGCTGCGTGATGTCCGACGCATTCAGCATCCGCTAGGAGCGGAAAACAGAAAAACACAGAGGAGCGAACTTATATGTCAAACGTATACATTAAAACAAAAATCCGCTCCGGCAAGACAGCTATGGACTATCTGGGAATTTACAAAAATAAAACGGTTTATATTGTCTGCGATAAGTTCATGGCTGAAAACGGAAGCGTAAACAAGGTAGTAAACGCGATTGATTCCAGCTGCCGGATAGAGATCTTCGATCAGGCGCTTCCCGATCCCACCACAGAGGTGGTGGGAAACGGGCTGAACATGGGAGCCAGAGTACAGCCGGATATTGTGATTGCTTTTGGCGGCGGTTCCGCTATTGATACGGCCAAGGGAATTATCTATTTTGGAATTAACGGCGGACTGATGAAGAAACCGATTTTTATCACCATTCCGACTACCAGCGGAACAGGTTCCGAGGTGACCAGCGCCACAGTGATTACAGATGTGGAAAATAAATCCAAGCATCTGATTGCCGACGACGAGATCCTGGCCGACGTGGCGATTCTGGATCCTTCGCTGACTCTTTCCGTCCCTCCGGCCGTTACGGCAAATACGGGAATGGATGTTCTCACCCACGCCCTGGAGGCGTATGTGGCGAAGGGGGCCAACGTATTTTCAGACGCTTTATCAGAGAAAGCGGTGGAACTTCTTCTGGACGCTCTGTTAGTCTGCTACCGTGACGGCGGCTGCCTGGAGGCCAGAAGCAAGATGCACGAGGCCTCCACGCTGGCCGGCATGGCGTTTAACACAGCGGGGCTGGGGGTAAATCACAGCATCGCCCATCAGCTGGGAGGAACCTTCCATATCCCGCACGGACTGGCCAACGCCATGCTGCTGACCAGCGTGATTGATTACAACAGCGGGGATAAGCAGGTTATGGACAAATATGCGGCTATGGTCTACAAGGTAAAGCTGGCCGGCATCACCACTCCGCCCCAGAAGGCTGTGGAAATCCTGAAGGAAGTGATTCGAACCATGATGGCGGCCATGAACATGGCAGATTCTGTAGAGAAGGCAGGGGTGGACAGAGGGGAGTATCTGTCTCAGCTGGATAATATGACAGAAAACGCTCTCAAAGATACCTGTCTGAAAGCCAATCCGCGTGAAATTGGAGCAGGAGAAATCCGCCATATTCTTCTTCAGCTCTGTTAAAATTTTCTGAAATATGGTATTATTTTAATAAAGACTGCTGCGCTTAACGTATTTCCAGAGCGCAGTTGTATGTCAAAATAATATGATACGGATGGAAGGTAAAGAGTATAATGGAAGGATTTAATCAGGAGACCAGTTTACAGCAGCTTGAACTGAACGGAAGTGCAGTATTTTCAACGTCATCTGGTTCTTCCAGGGAAAATGAGCTGGATATTCTTCACCTGTTTGGAAAAGAAAAGCTGGAGAACATTCAGAAAAGCCTTTCCAAGGCCACAGGGCTGGCGTTTGTCACAGTGGATTACAGAGGAGAGCCGATTACAGAGAGCACCAGCTTTTCCAGCTTCTGCCGCATGGCCAGAAACGACGGACAGCTGAGCCTGCGCTGTAAATCGTCGGATGCCTTTGGCTCTATACAGGCGGCGGTGATGCAGAAGCCCAGCGTTTATTTCTGTCCATGCGGCCTCCTGGAAGTAGCGATTCCTATCGTGGTGAGAGGGCACTATCTGGGAGGCTTTATCGGAGGGCAGGTTCGATGCAGCGACGCGCCGGAGGATACCAGCCGGCTGGAAAAGGTAATGGCGCCGGCAGCTATCGAAGGGATTATAGAGAAAAATAAAGATCTTCTGGAACAGCTTCCGGAGTATTCTTTCGAGAAGTTCATGGATATTGTCAATCTGATATTCCTGATTATTAACCAGCTGGGTGAAAATGAGATGCATCTTCAGATGCGGTGGGAAAAGCAGCAAAAACAGGTTAAAAAGCTCTATTCCCTGAATCAGAAACTGGCAGAGGAAAGCGCCCAGAAGGATTTAAAGATTCTGGATCTGGAGGCGTCCCGGGATTTTGGAAGTATTCTGGATGCGATGATTTCGCTGGTAAACCTGACTGTCATTGAGGAAGCTCCACGAACGGGAGAACTGCTCAATCAGCTGATCGACTATGTGAAATATTCTTCTATGGAAAAGGGGACGTTTGTCAGCTTGTCCAGAGATCTGGAACAGGCGGAACGGTTCCTCTCCATGCAGAAGCAGAAGCTGGGAGAACGGCTGAATTTTTCGATTCAGGTTCCTAAAAATATGACTATGCAGAGAATTCCGTCGAATGTGCTGCTTCCATTTGTCAAAAGTGCAGTTTACTATGGCGTGATGATGAAAAAGGGAGGCGGCGAGGTAACGGTAAAAGGCTACTCAAGCGGCGGAAGATGTGTAATAGAGGTAGAAGACAGCGGTCTGGGAATGACGGAGGAAGAACTGCAGATCAATTTCGAAGTATTCGGAGACAGGTATGAAGGCTACTATATTAGCCGGGGAAAGGAGTACGCCCAGCTGAAGATGAAAAAAATCTTTGGCGACAGCTATGAAATTGTCATAGAGAGCAATAAAGGAAAAGGGCGCAGAACCGTGATCTGCTGGCCTGAAAATTTCAGTGAAAGGGTGGATTAATCTATGTACCATGTCCTTTTGGCAGATAACGACATTCTGTCTCAGGAAGCGCTGAAAATCATGATTTCCAAAATAGAAGGCTTCGAGGTTTCTTCTCTGACAGACAGCGGGGAGGATGCTGTCCGGCTGTGCCAGGAGACAGAGTACGACGCGGTATTTATCAGCGCGTTTCTGCCGGGACTTCCTGGTATAGAAGCGGCGCGTCTGATCCGCCAGTCCTCTCCAGAAACGGCAGTTTATGTGATGACGGCCTATCCTGCCAGTATTGCCTTTCACGGAGAAGCAAGGGAGTGCGCCAGCGAGATTGTGGAAAAACCGCTGTCTTTTTCTCAGTTGAATGTCCTTTTAGGAAATTTAAAAACGAAACATGAAAGCTCTGTGCAGCCCTGCGTGAACCGGCTTCTGCTGTTAGTGAAAAACAGCAGCTTTCCAGAAGTATACCGTCTCTGCGGCCAGATTACCAGGGAAATCTATCAAATCTGCGACAGAGATTCCAGCCAGCTTTACAAGGTGTTTTCTTTTATAGGACAGAGCCTTTTAAACACAACAGAATTTTACAACGAAGAGAGCCGCGATATCGGAACTCTGTTTCCGCTGAACGAGAGCCTGATTGATGAGCCCATGACGACGGAATTGTGGCTGTTCCGAGTGATCGATTATATCTTTCAGAAGAACAGCAGCAATCGGTATCCGCTTCTTCACAACGTATTTTTGTACATTGAAAACAATATCAAATCAGACATCAGCCTGAACAAAATTATTGAAAACTGCGCGATCAGCCAGGGGTATCTGAGCCGTATTTTTAAAGAGCAGTTTCAGGTCAGCGTAATGGAATACCTTCACATGAGAAAAATTTATCTTGCTAAGGGATACTTTTATTTTACGGATGACAGTATCGCGGAGGTAGCGTTCCGGCTTGGCTATAATGAGAGCAGCTATTTCAGCAAGGTATTTAAAAAATATGAAAATATGACGGTAAAGCAGTACAGAGCGCAGATCAGTGGGGTGCAGAAGGATCAGACAGGCTGACAGAGAGCAGGAAATAAGACAAACAAGAGGGGGAATTTCATATGATGGCATATATCGCTGAATTTATCGGTACGTTTCTGCTTATTCTTTTAGGCGATTCCGTGGTGGCAAACGTAACGCTTGACAAATCGGGAATGAAGGGGGGAGGCTCCATCCAGATTACGCTGGCGTGGGGACTTGCCGTTATGGTTCCCGCATTTATTTTTGGAGCCGCTTCTGGGGCGCATTTCAACCCGGCGCTGACTCTGGCATTGGCTGTGGACGGAAGCCTTGCCTGGTCTATGGTTCCGGGCTATGTGATCGCCCAGTTTGCAGGCGCATTCTTAGGAGGATGCGTGGTATATGAAATGTTCAAAGATCAGTTTGACGCTACCGCTGACGCAGGCGCTAAGCTCGGCGTGTTCTGCACAGGGGCAAGCGTTCCGAACATTCCCAGAAACATTTTCTGCGAGGCTATGGCTACCTTTGTACTGGTATTTGCCATCAAGGGAGTGGGAAATGTGGCGGGGGGGGCACGGGTGGGGTTAAATAATTTCCTGGTATTTGGAATTATTGTTTCTATCGGTATGTCTATGGGAGGTTTGACTGGATACGCGATCAATCCGGCCCGAGACCTTGGCCCGCGTCTGGCACACGCAGTACTGCCGATCCAGGGAAAGGGAGATTCTAACTGGGGCTACGCAGTCGTTCCGCTTGCAGGCCCGATTATCGGAGCCGTAGCGGCTGTCCTGCTGTTTGGCGCTCTTCCGTGGTAATATAAAAATAGTTTTTTACATAAGGCCGCCGCTTCAAAGGTTAATCAACTGCTGAAGCGGCGG
>ENA-OPEV01000343-OPEV01000343.1-human-gut-metagenome-genome-assembly--contig:-NODE-343-length-30902-cov-2.850553_pt1 | contig 30902 bp, 26 predicted proteins | sample MGYA00241637_ERZ501537 | MGnify/ENA primary metagenome ERZ501537 (study PRJEB25962, sample SAMEA1972159) | human gut metagenome | biome: human gut; feature: human-associated habitat; material: faeces...
GGAATGAATTTGGGCTACGTTACTGTGAACGGAGTGAACAGTAACAAATATTATGAAATTTGTAAACAGAATAATAGTTGCTATTTTGAGTAGGACATTTTATAATAAAAATGATAGCTAAGAGATAAAATGATAAGAGGAAAAAATATGGCAACTATTAAAGATATTGCAAATGCGGCAGGCGTATCGGTTGCAACGGTATCGCATGTTGTTAATAATACACGTTTTGTCAGTCCTGAATTACGTAAACGAGTTGAAGAAGCGATTGCAAATGCAGAAACTCCTCCAAATTTTGTGGTAAAAAAGAAAATGCAGGAAAAAGAGCGGAAAAAAAATAAGATGCTGATGGAGGAGCAGAAAGCAATTGTAGCAGATGCAGGACCGGAGTTTTATCTCTATCTTACATCATCTCCTTTTGCCCACTTTGACAGTTCTGTTGAACAGGAATTACGTAAATTGGCAGGGGAGCAGGGATGTGAACTGGTTCGTGTAAGCATAGAAAGTGAAGGAATGCTGGAGTTTTTAACCTGCAGTTTGATTAATTCCTCAAAAATGAAGGGTATTTTTGTTACTGCTTCTGTAGCAACAGAAAAACTTAGTGAAATACTTAATTCAGTTTCTGTGCCTGTTGTGATCATTGGAAACAGCATTCCGGGTGTGGCGTGTGACAGGGTAAGCACTGCGAATGAAGAGGGTGCTTATAAGGCGACTATGCATCTGATTCGTTCGGGACATGAAAATATTGCGATTTTGTGCGGCAGTGAAGACAGGGAATTTAATCGTGAGCGGATTGAAGGGTATAAACGGGCATTGCGGGATAATCAGATTCTGATTCAGGATCAATATATTGTTGATGATCTGAAAGGTAAAGTATCTGTAAAGATTGCCCTGGATAAGCTTTTGAATGATGTACACCAGCCATCTGCTATTTTTGTGGCTAATCTGGATACCATATATCATGTTTATAATTATATTTCCGAGCATGAAATTGAGTGCCCAAAAGATATTTCCGTTGTGTGCTTTAATGATTTTTCCTGGGCAACCCTGATAAATCCACCGACTACTACTGTGAAACAGGATGTAGATCAGATTTGTAAAGAGGCCTTTTCGTGTATTCAGGATAGAATTAAAGAAATTCAAACGCAGTCAGAAAAAAGTGAAGCGAAGACTATTTTGCTTCCCACTCAGCTTTGCGTCAGACGTTCTACCAGCGGGATTGGAAGAGGACCTTTTGGTGAAAGGGCAGGAGATATATCAGATTTAGTGTTGACAGAAGAAGAGCAGGAAGAATGTCAGAGACATACTTTTACTGCGGCAATGTCTTTTCATTATTCAGGAAAATCCCATTCTCTGCTTCTGGAAGAAGGAATCCGCAATATATTTGATAAATTCAATATTCAGATTATTGCAGTTGTAAATGCTCATTTTGATCCGGAATTGCAGTCAAAGCAGCTCAGAAGCCTTAAGCTTCTGGAACCGGATATCTTGATCTCAATTCCAACAGACACAAAAATCACATCACAGGCATATCATGAGATTGCAAGTGGAAAAACAAAAATGATATTTATGTCTAATATACCAAATGGTTTCAAGGCGAATGATTATGTAAGCTGTATTTCTGTCAATGAGCGTTCTCATGGAAGAAATATTGGCCGGGGACTTGGTGAAAATTTAAGAAAAATGCATTTGACAAATGTGGGCATGATGAAACATCAGTCAGAAGATTTTTATGCCACCAGGCAAAGAGACAGTGCTGCAGAGCAGATTATTGTGGAAGAATTTCCAGAATTAAAAATCTGTGATACGAAAACCTTTGTCAAGGCAGAAGAAACATATGAACTAACCAAACAAATGTTAGAGGAACATCCTCAGATCGAGGGAATTTATGTTTCCTGGGATGCACCGGCAAAATATGTATTGAATGCTCTGACAGATATGGGAAGAGAAGATGTTATTGTATCAACCGGTGACCTGGAATATAACATTGCATTAAACCTGGCTAAGGGCGGAATGGTAAAAGCAATCAGTGCACAGATGCCGTACGAACAGGGAGAGGCAGTTGCGACTGTTGCAGTGAAAGCTCTTCTGGACGAAGTAGTGCCGTCCTATATTGGCGTGGAACCGGTGTATGTGGATCGGTATAATCTGCAGAAAGTCTGGCAGAAATCGTATAAAGAGCCTTTGCCTGAAGAGATTAAACAGGCTTTAAACTGGACTTGCCTGAATGAAATATAGAAAAATATAAGACGATTATAGAAAAATAGAAACAGGATCGACTTCTATTAGATATGTGAAAATAGAATGTCAGATCCTGTTTTTTTGTCTACGAGAAAAATATAGTTAAATATAGAAAAATAAACAAAAACAAAAGGGGATAAATGTGAAAAGTGCCGAAGTGAATGATAATGCCAACCTTAGGATTGACAGCAAATAGAATAAATGATATAGTAAAGCTACAATAAATTTACGTAAATTTAACCAATCAGAAAAATATAGAAAAACGAAAGGTATAGGGTGCAGAAATGAAAATTGGGTATATGACAAATGCTTTTGGACCACTTGTTGGTGCCGGCGGTGGAGTAACTAGTGTGAAGGATATTCGTTACGTAACAATGACAGATGATGAGGCTACATTAGAGCAGATTACCAAGATTGGATTTAAGAGTATCGAAGTTCTGGAAGGCAATCTTACAAATTATGCGGATGATCCACAGGTGTTAATTGATATGCTGGCCAAATACGGTGCGGATATGATGAGTGTTTGTGTAGGAGCAAATTTCATTTATCAGGACGCATTGGAAGACGAAATGGTTCACTTAAGAGCAGTTGCTGAAATGGCAGCAAAGGTTGGCGTCAAATACTTTGTAATCTGTGGTGGTGCTATCAGAGGAAAAGGAATCCAGCCGGGTGATGTGGAACTTCTCGCAAAAGGCCTTTCAAAAGCAATGGAAATTACAGAAGAGTATGGACTTGTAGCATGTTTCCATCCTCATCTTGGATCTATCGCTGAGAAACCGGAAGAGATCGATGCACTCTTTGCAGCATCTGATATCAAGGTCTGCCCGGACCTGGCACACTTAAAAGCCGGCGGTTATGATCCGTTAACCTTTATCAAAAAATACTATGACAGAATTGCTTTCATTCATCTGAAAGATCTCCATGATAATGGTACATTTGCACCTCTTGGAACAGGAAATGTTGATAACAAAGGTGTCATCGAATATGTAAAGAGCAAAGGCTATGATGGAGACTGGTTAGTAGAATGTGATGCATGGCCAAATGATCCGGTTGCGGATTGTAAACAGTCTTATGAATACTTAAAAGGTTTATTATTTTAAATTTTAATTGGGGGATAACAAAATGAAAAAAAATTAGTAGGAATGCTTGCAACAGCTACTTTATTAACAATGGCATTAGCAGGGAATGTACAGGCTGCAGAAATCCGTTCTGTGGGACCGGATGGTGAAGCGGCAGTAGATGCCTCCACTATTGAACTGACAGATGATCAGATCGCACAGATCAAAGAAGGCGGATATACAGCTGCAATCTGTCTGCACTATGGCGGAAACGACTGGTCAACTTCTCAGCAGAAGGGACTGGAAGATACTTTTGGAGAACTTGGTATTGAAATTGTGGCTGTAACAGATGCTAACTTCTCAGCAGAAACACAGGTATCTAATATTGAAACAGTTATGGCAAAAAAACCTGATATTCTCGTTTCAATTCCTACAGATGCTACTGCAACAGCAGATGCTTACAAACAGGCAGCAGCAGCTGGTATTAAAATTGTTTTCATGGATCAGAGAGCTGATGGTCTGGAAGCAGGAAAAGACTATGTAAGCGTTGTATCTGCAGATAACTATGGTAATGGATATGCATCAGGAACTGTTCTTGGAGATGCTTTAGGCGGAAAAGGAAAAGTTGCAATGGTTTACTATGATGCAAACTTTGCTCCTACAAACCAGCGTGATGAAGGTTTCCGCGATGCAATGAAAAATTATCCGGATATTGAAATTGTAACAGAGCAGGGCTTCACAGATGAATCCGGCTGTGCTGAACAGGGAGATGCTATTCTTACACAGTTCCCGAACATTGATGGTATTTATGCAAGCTGGGATGTGCCTATGGAAGGTGTTCTTTCCGCTGTAAGAGCAGCTGGTATGGAAGGAAAAGTTACTCTGGCATGTAATGACCTTGGTAATAACGTAGCGCGTGAGATCGCATCCGGAAATATTGCAGGTGGTGGTGCTCAGATGCCATATGATCAGGGTGTTGCAGAGGCAAAACTGGCAGCATTGGCACTTCTTGGCGAAGAAACACCTTCTTATGTAGCTGTTCCTGCTGAAACAGTTACTCATGAGAATGTACTGGAAGCATATACAGATGTATATCATGTTGAAACACCAGACTGGTTAAAAGAAGCTTATGTAGAGTAAGACAATTTCAAATAATAGATAGGGGAACAAAATGAGCCAAAGCATTTTAAAAATGGAGCAGATTGTAAAATCTTTTGGTGCAGTAAACGTATTAAAAGGCGTTGATTTTGATCTTGCAAAAGGTGAAGTGCATGCTCTTGTTGGCGGTAATGGAGCCGGAATTTTGGGGGAATCAGGAAGCGGAAAATCCACTCTGATGAAGATTATGACCGGTGTTTACACAAAAGACAGTGGAAAAATCATCATAAAGGGTGAAGAAAAAGAAATTAAAAGCACAAATGATGCAAAAGAAAATGGAATCGCTATGATTTTCCAGGAGATGTCCCTGGTTCCGAGTCTGACGATCGCAGAAAATATATTTCTGGGATATGAGCTGAAAAAGCATGGTATGCGAGATGTTAAATTGATGAAACAGGAAACAGAGAAGGTTTTAAAACGATTAGGTCTGGATTTAGATCCGGGTACACCGGTTTCAGAACTAAGTGTTGGTTTGTGTCAGATGGTAGAAATTGCCAAAGCCGTTTCCAAGAATGCATCTATTTTAGTTTTTGATGAGCCATCTGCAGCTTTATCTGATTCAGAAACGGAGTTCTTATTTAAGATGATCCGTCAGCTGAAAGAAGAAGGCGTATCCATGGTTTATATTTCTCACAGAATGAACGAAATACTTGAAATATGTGACAGAGTAACAGTTATTCGAGATGGGAAAAAGGTAATTACAGAAAAAGTAGAAAATCTGACAATGGAAGAGATCGTAGCTCAAATGATGGGAAATGAAGCAAAAGAAACAAAGTTTGAGTATGTTCCCAGAGAGTATGATTGCAACGCAGAGGATCTTCTTACTGTAAAACATTTAAAAATTAATGACAAAATCGATGATATCAACTTTAGCATCAAACCCGGCCAGATTCTTGGTCTGGCCGGTTTGATGGGAGCCGGCAGAACGGAAATCATGGAAACTCTGTTTGGTCTTAGAAAGGCTGTAAGTGGAAGTATTGAACTGGAAGGTAAAAAAGTTGAAATCAAAAATCCTTCCGATGCAGTAGCCTGTGGTTTTGCACTGGTTCCGGAAGACAGAAGAAAAGAAGGATTGGTACTTTCGCATACCATTAAAGAAAATGCTATTCTTCCGATTTCTGCCCAGTTGGTAAAAAATGGGATATTTAATGATGATAAGGCAGCACATGATATCGTTGAAAAAAATATCCAGGATCTGGGAGTTGTAGCCGACAATATGAATCAGGAGATCAGGCTGCTCTCAGGTGGAAACCAGCAGAAGATTGTTATTGCAAAATGGTTAAATTCCAATCCTAAAATTTTTATGTTTGATGAGCCTACAGCAGGTGTTGATATCGTTGCGAAAGGTGAGATCATATCTATTATCAGAGAGTTTGCGGATAAGGGTGGCGCAGTAATTTTTGCTTCATCCGAATTAGCAGAAATGATGGCAATCTGTGATGACATCATAACAATTTTTGATGGAAAGATCACAGGAAGAATAGGCCGCAAAGAACTTATGAAAGAGGAGGAACTGCAACATGCAATCCAGAGGAAATAATAAAAAAATACAGATGAGCAAATATATGGTGTATATCGTTCTGGCAGTTGTATTTGTATTCTTCGCAATTACATTAAGAGATAACGGTTTCGCCAGCACACAGAACCTTTTAAACATTTTAAGACAGACAGCTATGATCTCAATTATGTCAGTAGCCGGTGTGTTTGTGTTAAGTGCAGGCCAGATTGACCTGACAGTTGGTTCTAACACAGCAATGAGTGCCATGTTAGTGGCTCTGGTTTTAAAGTCTACCAACAATATTTTCCTTGCTCTTATTGTTGCCCTGATTTTTGGTGTCGCAGTAGGTGTCATTAATGGTTTGCTTGTAACCAGATTAGGACTTCCTGCTTTCCTTGCTACTTTGGGAATGATGCAGGTGATCCGAGGTGCAGCAATGTGGATTACAAATACAGAGGCAGTGCCGATTTCAAATACAGTATTTAATACTATATTCGGTACAGGATTTGTGGGACCTATTTCTGTTCTGATCCTTTGGACTATTTTATTCTACATTTTAGGTTATATACTTTTCAACAGAACACCATTTGGAAAACATACTCTGGCAACAGGTGGAAATCAGATGGCTGCTCAGTATTCAGGAATAAAAGTACAGAGAATCAAGATGTATGTCTTTATGTTATCCGGAGCACTTTCTGCTTTTGCAGGTGTTCTGTATGCAGGACGTATGCAGTCAGGAAGATATTCCTTTGGTGACGGTGACGAAATGTCTGTAATCGCATCGGTTGTTCTCGGTGGAGCATCTATGGCAGGTGGAAGTGGTTCTATGATTGGAGCTCTTGCAGGATCTATTCTTATGGGAATGATCAGCAATGCTTTGATTCTTGCAAACCTCTCATCTGCACAGCAGAAGATGGTAAATGGTTTTATTATCATTGCAGCAGTTGCACTTAGCAACCTGGCGCAGAGAAAGAAATCAAATTAATTAAAGAAGATTTATAAAAGTAAAGATTGATATATGTGATTAAAATTAAAAATTAAAAAAATATTTATATTATGATGATTACGGAGGGTTAGATCATGAAAAAAATGAACATTGGTTTAGTAGGCGCTGGTTTTATGGGAAAAGCACACATGGTAGCATTTTCAAACATGCCAAAACTTTTTACAGATGCACCATTTATCCCTGTATTTAAAACAGTATGCGACATTGTTCCTGAAATCGCAGAGGATTTCAAAGAAAGATATGGATTTGAAAAAGCATGTACAGACTGGATGGATATTATCAATGATCCTGAAATCGATATTGTAAGTGTTTGTACACCTAATAGTGAACATGCAGCAGTTTCCATTGCAGCATTAAAAGCCGGAAAACATGTAATCTGTGAAAAACCGATCGCATCCACAACCGAAGATGCGAAAGCAATGGCTGAAGCAGCAGCAGAGGCAGCGAAAAAAGGTATAGTTTCCATGAATGGTTACCAGTACCGTCGTGTACCTGCAATTGATGAAGCGAAAAAGATCATTGAATCCGGAAGACTTGGCGAGCTGACAAATATCAGAACTCAGTATCTTCAGAGCTGGTCTGCAGACCCATCTTCTCCATTATCCTGGAGATTTGAAAAAGCAACTGCCGGATCAGGAACACTTGGTGATATTGCTACACATGCACTGGATATTGCTCAGTATCTTGCAGGAAATATTTCTGAAGTTGTTTCTATTGTTAAAACATATATCACTGAACGTCCGGTACAGGAGGGCGGAGTTGACCTTCTTGGTACTGTAAAATTAGGACCGGATGCAAAGAGAAAACCGGTTGATGTTGACGACGAGGTAACAACACTTCTGAAATTTGAAAATGGAACTATCGGAAGCTGCGAAGCAACACGAATGGCATGGGGAAGAAACAACTATATTACATTAGAGGTTCATGGAACAAAGGGAAGCATTTCCTGGTGCTATGAACGTCTGAATGAGCTGAATGTATGCTATGGAATGGAAGATCAGGATGGAGAAAGAGGATTTAAAACAATCTACACAGGTCCTGCAAACCCACATGGCGATGTAACATGGAACATTCCGGGTATGAATATTGGATATGGTGAGTTAAAAGCAATTGAAATGTATGAATTTGGAAAAGCAATTGTGGAAGGATATCAGCCATCTACTAACTTTGGTGTTGGATACAGACTGGATCGAGTTTGTGATGCAATTCTTGAGTCCAATGAAACGGGTTCCTGGGTTAAAGTTAAATAAATGTGCGTAATTAAGTAGGAAAAACGCGATGATAAGAGTTGGAATAATCGGATATGGCTATATGGGCCAGTTCCATAAAAAAAAGATAGTTCAAAGTGGTCAGGCAAGTGTAGTTGCAATTCTTGATAAAGAACAAAGACGACGAGAAGAAGGTCTGTCTGATGGATATCATGTATATTCGGAAAGACAGCTGGAAACATTTTTCAAAGAAACTATGGATCTTGTCATCGTGGCAACTAAAATCGAAGAACGTGCATATTATGCCACTCAGGCAATGACTGCCGGTTTCCACGTTTTATGTGAGAAACCGGTGGCCATGAATATGAAAGAACTTGAAGAGATAATTGCTATATCTGATAAAACAGGAAAAAAATTCACAGTACATCAGCCGAGACGCTTTGACAGAGATTATCTGATGTTAAAAGAAGTAATCGACAGCCATGTGATCGGTGATGTGCATACCATAGAGTCACGTGTTCATGGAGAAAGAGGAATCCTTTTCGGATGGCGTGGCAGAGAAAAATCCGGTGGAGGCTTATTGAACGATTGGGGAACACATCTGATCGACCAATATTTACAGTTGTTTCCGGAGGAAAAGGTGATTCGCATCGAATGCAGGCTGAGATCAATTCTTGTAGAAGATGTCGAAGATTATGTGGAATTAAATTTAACATTCTCAAATAATGTATATGCAAAAATCGTCTTGACAACATTTGCTTTATGTGAAATGCCGCGATGGTTTGCACTTGGCAACAGAGGAACTTTGCGTCTGGATGATATGACAGGAGAAAACGGAAGCATTGTTCGTCTGAAAACAGAAGTAGATGTTGAAGAGTTATCGAAAAGGGGAAGCGTTGCGCCCAGTCTGACGTTAGCACCTCTGGACAATCTTTATAAAGAGAAAATTCCTCTGCCAAATGAAGGCGATACGACTATGTGTTTCTGGAATAGTCTTATTGCTGCATTGAAGGGAGAAGGAGAGTTCCTGGTGAAAACGGAGGATACCATACGTCAAATGAAAATTCTGGAGGCAGCCAGGCTTTCAAGTGAGACAAATCAGAGTGTTGATGTAAATATTTGATGAAAGGAAATTGACTATGAAGTTTGGACTTTTAACAGCAATTCTTGAAGGTACAACATTTGAAGAAGCAGTTGACTTTGCAGCAGAGAATCAGCTGGAATGTCTTGAAGTTGCCTGCTGGCCAAATACAGGTGGGGCTAAGAGACGCTATGCTGGTGTATGTCATATTGATGCGGAAGCATTAACAGAAGAAAAAGCTAAAGAAATCATCCAGTACTGTAAAGAGAGAAATGTAGAGATTTCATCTCTGGGATACTATCCAAATACACTTGATCCGGATCTGGAAAAGAGAAAACAGTATATTGATCATATTTATGCATTGATAGATGCCAGCAGTATGTTAAATGTAAATATGGTTACAACATTTCTTGGAAGAGTGCCGGACAAAAATGTTGAAGAAAACCTGGAAATTGTAAAAGAAGTATGGCCTCCGATCCTGGAATATGCGAAGGAAAAAGGCGTAAAAATCGCTATTGAAAACTGTCCTATGTGGTTTACTGCAGACGAATGGCCGGGAGGACAGAATCTGATGACTTCTCCGGAAAACTGGAGAAAAGTATTTGAAGTACTTCCGTACGATAATCTTGGTTTAAATTATGATCCTTCTCATTTTGTATGGCAGCAGATTGATTACATTAAACCAATTTACGAGTTTAAAGATAAGATTTTCCATGTGCATTACAAAGATATCAAAATATACCAGGATAAATTAAATGATGTTGGTATTATGGCATATCCTTTGAAATACATGTCACCGAAATTATGTGGTCTTGGAGATGTTGACTGGGGCAAATATGTATCAGCATTAACAGACATTGGTTATCAGGGCTACAGTGTAATTGAAGTAGAAGATAAGGCTTTTGAAGGCAGTCTTGATAATGCTAAAAAAGCAGTGAAGCTGTCAGCAAAATATTTAAGAAATTTCGTTGGTTGATTTCGCAGCCGGACGGAAAGGAGAATAAAAATGGATCAGAATAATGCAAGTCCTAAAAAAATGAATGTCGGTTTGATTGGTGCAGGATTTATGGCTAAAGCTCATTCCATTGCATATGCTGGTATGCCTATGTTTTTCTGGCCGGCACCAATCATTCCGGTCAAAAAGATGATCGTTGATATGAATGAAGCAATTGCCAGAGAAGCTAAAGATAAGTTTGCTTTTGAATCTTATTCTACAGATTGGCATGATGTTGTAAATAATCCGGAGATTGATGTTGTGGATATCTGCACTCCGAATAATGTTCATGCTGAAATTGCAATTGCAGCTGCAAAGGCAGGAAAACATATTATCTGTGAAAAACCACTGGCATTAACTGTTGATCAGGCCAGAGGAATGTATCTTACTGCAAAAGAAAATAATATTAAAACATTAGTAGCTTTCAACTATCGAAAAACACCGGCTGTTCAGCTGGCTAAAAAATATATTGAAGAAGGCGCTATTGGTGAGATCCTTGATTTCAGAGGAACTTATTTACAGGATTGGTCAGCTGATCCGGAATCTCCGCTGTCCTGGAGATTCCAGAAGAATATTTGCGGAAGCGGAGCTCTTGGTGATATAGGAACTCATGTGGTAGATATGCTGAGATTTCTGGTAGGAGACTTTAAAAAGGTAAATGCAAGAACAGCAACCTATATTCCGGAACGTCCGGTTCAGAGCGGACTTACCGATAGTCTTGGAAATGCACGTCTCAACAAGGATACACCGAGAAAAGCAGTAGATGTAGATGATCAGTGTATGTTTATGATCGAATGTGAAAATGGAGCCTTTGGAAGCATTGAAGCAACAAGAAATGCATGGGGAAGAAATAATTATATTACATTTGAAATCCATGGAACATTAGGCTCTTTATATTTCAATTATGAACGTCGAGATGAACTGCAGGTATGCTTTGCCAGTGATCCGGACGATCGTCGAGGATTCAGAACAATCTATACAGGACCAAATCATCCATATGGAAATGGATTGTGGCCAATTCCTGCTCTTGGTATTGGTTATACAGAAACTAAAATTGTGGAATGTTATGATTTCTTCAATGCTATTGCAAACGATACACAGGCAAGCCCGAATTTTGAAGATGGATATGAAATAGAACTGATTTCAGATGCAATCCTTAAATCAGCACAAACTCATACATGGGTAGATGTTCATTAATCGTTACTGTTCACTCCGTTCTCAGTAACATAGCCAAAATTCATTCCAGTTTGCCTGCGGCAATGGAATTTTAGCTTGTATGTCTCGGGATAGTGGTGTGTAAACAGCAGCTTGACTGGTTTCAGTATTTCTGCGAAGACCGAAAAAAGAATTGTAAGACTTGTCTTTTAGCGTTAGTATAAGAATAGTCTTAGAGCGTGTTTGAAAAATCATTCCCACAAATTATGACGCGCATCTTGCGGAAAGCATTTTTCAAACACGCTCTAGACTTGGAAAAAAGTTATAATAAGGTATAGTCTTTGAGGTCAAAAATCAGATAAAGGTTTCTGACCTTTTTTGTTTAATGAGGGATTATAAAATATGGAGACATTTTTTACAAAGGACAAAAATTTTTATAAGGTGTTTTTCAGGTTAATGTTGGTTGTGGCGCTGCAGAATCTGGTGGCATACAGTGTGAATATGCTGGATAATATGATGCTTGGAAGCTATGATCAGAATGCACTTTCCGGGGCAGCCACTGTGAACCAGATTTTCTTTGTTGTAAATCAGCTTGCCATTGCAATCGGAAATGCCCTGATCGTAATGAGTTCCCAGTACTGGGGGAAAAAAGATACCTGTGCGATCAGGAAACTGACAGGAATTGTACTGATATTCAGTCTGCTGGCAGCGATGATCATCCTTGTCATATGCTCGGCATTTCCGGAACAATTGCTTGGCCTGTTCACAACATCACCGGACATTATCATGGAAGGCCAGATTTATCTTAAGATATTGAAATGGACGTTTGTCTTATTCCTGATCAGTAATCTTCTGATCTCCATGCTGAGAAGTGTGGAGACAGTACAGATTTCATTTGTTGTTTCTGTGATATCTCTGATTGTAAACGGCGGAATTAATTATACATTGATCTTCGGGCATTTTGGATTTCCGGAAATGGGGATTAAAGGTGCTGCAATAGGAACACTGACAGCCAGAAGCCTGGAGTTTCTGATCGTTCTGTTTTATGTGGCAAAGATTGATAAGAAAGTCCGGGTATTTGATGGTGGCTTATTAAGAGGAACATTCACAGCTGAGAACAGAAAACTGTGCAGGGATTTTATTAAAGTATCCACCCCTGTCATCCTTTCCGGACTGGTCTGGGCAATTTCGGTTCCTATGCAGACTGCAATACTGGGACATCTTTCATCAGATGCGATTGCAGCAAATTCCGTAGCAACAACGTTCTTTCAGTATTTAAAAGTAATAGTAGTAGCGATCGCTTCTGCTTCCTCTGTAGTGATCGGAAAGTCTATCGGTCAGGGCGACAGAAATGAAGTGAAGGCTGTTGGACGGACGTTGTCAGTAATCGATATTTCCATAGGAATTATACTGGCAATAGTTTTGCTTATTTTGAGAAAACCGTTGCTGTCTATGTATAATCTCACAGAAGAGGCAACAATCCTTGCAGACCATCTGATGATAGTCATGAGTGTGGTCATGGTGGGAATGTCTTATCAGATGCCGGTTTCTGTAGGTGTTATTCAGGGCGGCGGAGATACAAAATTCCAGATGTATATGAATCTGATCTCAACATGGGGAATTGTAATGCCCCTGTCTTTCCTGGCTGCGTTTGTATGGAAACTGCCGGTGGAATGGGTAGTTGTAGCTGTCCAGTCAGATCAGCTGTTTAAATGTGTGCCTGTGTTCCTGAGATTCAGAAGTTATAAATGGATTAGGAAGCTGACTTGATAAGAACTGATTAAAGAATCATCATTTATTTAACCGAATCAAGTAAGTCCCCTGCTTCAATTGCGAAAAGCAATAAACAGTGGGTGGGGACTTGCTTGTATCAGGAGGAGTGCAAGTTCCTTCTGATAAACTGCGGAGCAGCTATTCGGTTATGAGCAAGTAGCAAAGCGGATTGCGAATATCCGCTTGACTTAAGTGCAAAATATCTAAGAAACTTTGTAGGTTAAGAAAACAGTTATCTATTTGACAGACCGTTTTACCGGTCATAACAGAGTTTGAAAGAAAAGGAGAAAAATAATCATGAAGAGAAAAACATTAGCGATTTTAACAGCAGCTGCAATGGCAGCAGGAAGTCTTAGCGCAGGCGTATGCGTATATGCAGCAGATGACGCCACACATATTTATGTACTGACAGCACCGGAAGACCACGGATGGACAGGTTCTGTTGCAACTTTCGCGAAAGAGAAAGTGGAAGAAGTAAACAACGACGGCAAATATACCGCAGAACTGATCACATCTGCAAATGCAGCAGAGCAGATTGTTAATATCGAAGATATCGTAGCTTCCGGAGAAGACAATATTGCAGTTGTTATCCAGCCAATCGATGACACAGTTCAGTCTGCAATCCAGCAGTTAGTAGACGCAGAAATCCCTTATGTTGCATTTGACCGTATCATTGACGGCGTTTCCTCAAGTGCAGTTTCCAATGTAAAAGGTGACAATGAGGGAATCGGAGCTGCCGCAGCAGCATACTTCGTATCCGAAGGAATGACACCGGGCGAAGCAGTTTATGTATATGAGGGAGACACTTCTTCTGTAACCTCTCTTCGTGACAGTGGTTTCACAGAATACCTGACAGGTGAACTGGAATACGACGGTGAAACAATCGCAGATGACAAGAAATGGACAGAGGATGATTTAAAATCCATCACCTATTCCGGAGCAATGAACTGGAGCCGTTCTGATACAAAGACTTCTTTTGAATCTCTTCTTGGTGACAGTGCAAATGCTGATATTAAATGGTTCTATGCAGAAGATGATGAACTTGCAATGGGAATCCTGGAAGCACTTCAGGGTGGCGGAATCGATGACGCTACGAAAGAAGCATTCCTTGGAAACAAACCATACATTACAGGATGCGGCGGACTTGACGAACTGTATGCAGTAATGAGAGGTGAAAGTTTCCAGGATATCGCAGAGCAGTGCGGTGGAATTGTTTCCGTAACTTACAGCCCTGCAATGATCCAGACTGCAATTCAGGATATGGTAGATCACCTTGACGGTGAAGAAGTAGAGCAGGATCATGTCATCGCATGCGAGATCGTAAATTCTGACAATGTAAAGGATTATCCATCATTCTAAAACAACAGATTGATGATATCATAAAACCCAAGTCATATTTTTTAACACAGTGGGGCCGTCCCTTAATCGCCATTAATGGGACGGTCCCATATAGTCGTTTACAGTTGCTTATTATTCATTGAGGGGTGAAGGAGGAAAAAATGAGCCTATTGTGCATGAAGGATATCTGCAAATCATTTAACGGGATCCCCGTCCTGAAGCAGGTACAGCTGACGATAGAAAAAGGGGAAGTCCATGCGCTGCTGGGAGAAAATGGTGCCGGAAAATCAACGTTGATGAACATTCTTGCCGGTGTCTTTCCGGCAGACAGCGGCGAAGTTGAATTTAATGAAAAAAAGATAAGAAAAATGACGATCCAGCAGTCCGAAAAACTTGGAATCGCATTCGTTCACCAGGAACTGAACCTGTTCAATGACCTGAAAGTCTATGAGAATATTTTTCTTATGAAAGAATACAAAAAGAAACCCGGGATACTGGACAAGAAGCGGATGATCCGGGAAACACAGCAGCTTTTTACAGAACTCGGAGTGGAGATTGAACCGGAAGAAAAGGTTGAAAATCTGAAGACCAGCCAGAAACAGCTGCTGGAGATTTCCAAGGCACTGTTTTTCCAGGCAAAATTGCTGATCCTGGATGAGCCAACTACCTCACTGAATAATGATGAGGTAGAGCACCTGTTCCAGATTATTCGCCGTCTGAAAGAGAAAGGCACAGCATTTATATTTATTTCCCATAAGATGCCGGAAATTTTCCGGATTGCTGACCGATATACAGTATTGCGAAACGGTGAGTTTATAAAAAGCGGAAAGCTCTCAGAAATTACACAGGAAGAGGTAACTGGTCTGATGGTTGGAGAGAAGTTTTCACATCAGGAGGTTTACCAGAAAAGGGAGCTGGGAGAAAACGTTCTGGAGTTAAATAGACTGTCCGGACATGGATTTTCCAATGTAAATCTTACAGTAAAAAAAGGCAGTATTGTAGGTTTGACAGGACTGCAGGGATCAGGAAGCAGCGAACTGCTTCAGGGACTTTTCGGAGCAGTAACGGTGACAGGTGGAACTTTGAAAGTTTCTGGAAAAGAATGCAGAATACATAGTATTCAGGGAGCGATGAAAGCAGGAATTGCCATGCTGGCTTCTAACCGAAAAGAGAATTCCGTAATCCCGGATATGAGCATTCTGGAAAATATGTATCTTTCAGAACAGGTTCTGTCTGCCCGACAACCACTAATCTCTGCCAGAAGAGAAAGAGAGCGTTATGAGAAATACAAAAAGCTGCTTTCCATAAAAGCCGCAGATTCCAAGGATCCGATCACGTCATTAAGCGGTGGAAACCAGCAAAAAGTTTTTCTTGCCCGCTGGTTAAATACAGAGGCAGGTATTCTCCTGTTGGACAATCCGACACAGGGAATCGACGTAGGAGCCAAAGCAGAAATCTATAAACTGATTCTGAAACTGGCAGATGCCGGAAAAACAATCCTGATCAACACACTGGAAATCCCGGAACTTGCCAAAGTGGCGGACTGCTGTGCTGTATTTTATGAAGGGACGATTATAAAGATGTTGCAGCACGAAGAAATTGATGAAAAAACAGTAATGCTGTATTCCACAAATGCAGCGCAGAAGGGAGAATCATAATGAACAAGAAAAAATCAGCTTCTGCAGGAATCATGAGCTTCTGCGGAGAATACAGTTATATTTTGGTATTTATTGCAATCTTTATCGTATATGCTTTTACATCCAGCGGACTTACCTGGAGCGGAGTTATGAATGTATTCCGCCATTCCGCAGTTATCGGAATTATCGGAATTGGTATGGGACTGGTCTGCCTGACAGGAGAGATTGATCTGTCTGTAGGCGCCATGCTGGCACTGGACGGTGGATTTTCTGTTATTATTTTTAACATGACAGACAGTATCCTGCTGACATTTTTATTCGCGATCGTGTTTGGTGCATTCTGCGGTCTGGTAAACGGAGTGATGGTAGGTCTGGTGGAAATGCCGGCATTTATCGTAACTCTGGCAACTATGCTGATGTACCGTTCTTTTGCACAGTATTTCTGCCAGCATATGGATAAAGTACTCATTGGAAATGGAAGTTCTGTGTATAAGATGGCATCTGACAAGAGCTCTTATCAGATGCTCTACAACATGGGAAATGGAAAAGCAGCCAGCATCCCGTATGTGGGAATCGTTCTGATCGTGCTGACTATCCTGTTTGTATTTGTTACTACAAGTACCAAATATGGCAAGAAAGTCTATGCAGTAGGAAGCAACCTCAAAGGTGCGAGAATGGCAGGCATCAATGTTGCGGCCATGAAGATCTCTGTATTTGCGATCTGTGGTGCACTGGTAGGTGTAGCAGCATTTCTCTGGATTGCCATGAACGCATCCTGCGACCCGGCAACAACAGGAACCAGCTATGAGATGTACGCCATCGCAGCAGTTGTTCTCGGCGGCATCAGCATGTCCGGTGGAAAAGGAAGATGCCTGGGGATCCTGTTTGGAGCGATGTCCTATACAGTTATCGATAAGATTATTGTCAGCCTGAAGATGGACTCCCTGATCAATAATGCAATCAAGGGAATGATACTGCTGATCGTGATCATGATCCAGGTGGCAGGACCAAAGATCCGTGGGAAACTTAAATAAAATTATATCCAGAAAGAACATAGATAAATATAAATCAGAAAATGAAAGGAACAGTAGAAGTACTGCATAACCCAGATTCTGGAAGCAATTTATAAGGCTTCTGAAACAAATACAACAATTAAATTTGAATAAAAAGGAGAGACTATGCACATCACACGTGCATAGCCTCGATCCATTCTTTCTCCCTGAATCCGGTAAGTACAAAGTCATCCCCGATTACCAGCGGTCGTTTCACCAGCATTCCGTCTGTGGCAAGAAGCTTCAGCTGTTCATCTTCAGACATATCTTTTAACTTATCTTTCAATCTCATTTCCTTATAGAGCATCCCACTTGTATTAAAGAATTTCTTCAGTGGAAGACCACTTTTGGTGTACCATTCTTTTAATTCTTCATAGGTAGGATTTTCTTCTTTAATAGCCCGTTCTTCATAACTGATATTGTGTTCATCCAGCCATTTCAGAGCTTTCATGCAGGTACTGCATTTGCGGTAAACTAAAACTTTCATAGATATTCTCCTCGTATAGGTTTATCGTAACTATTTACAGGTAATTACTTCCTCCATTATTGTTCCAGATAGATATATCATAAATTGGAAAGGGCGATTTTGCAAGAGAATGTTATGGAAGAATTGTAAGGTTCAGGTTTTCATGTTAATATGTCCATATACAAAAGAAAAAATAGTCTCAGTTCCCCGGAGAGGAGAAATCGTGCGTGATGAGACGAAGATGGACGTATATACGTCCGGAGTGACTGGCGCGGAGTATGATGCAGGAATGAAACAGCTTATGAGTAATAAAGAAAATTGGGAAACCTATGATTGAAAAGAGTTAAGCTTATGTATATTACAACATATAGGCTCAACTCTTTTTTTGAATCACACGTGTATAGCCTTGATTCATTTTCAGCCAAAGTTCCGTTCGTATTTTTCACGATACTGACGCATTGTCATCCCCGTATATTTTTTAAATACTTTTCCAAGGTGGCTTTGAGATGAAAAGCCAAGATAAGTTGCAATCTCAATATAGGAATATGGAGAATAGGAAAGAAGATTTCTGGCAAGCTTTACCTTTTCTTTTAAAATAAAATCTGTCAGTGTAATGTTTTCATATTTTTTAAACAGTTCAGACAGATAGTTCGCGTTCAGATGCAGGTATTCTGCAATGTCCTGGATACGGATTTTTTCATGTAAATGTTTAAAAATATAATCCTTACATTGTTCTATCCAGATGTTTTTTCTTAATGTGCTCGCAGAATCCTGTTTTTGCTGCCGAATCTCATCTACTGCTTTCACATATTCCATCTGAAACTGTCGAGCCAGGTTTACGGTTGCTATAGGATCAGTCATTTCTTCTATTTTCTGTATGAAAATATCGCTCATAGAGAAGGATATTTCTGGAAGCAGACCGCCACGGATCGCAGCGCGGCTGGCAAGAGTCATGAGAACAATTGCCAGATTTTTGGCATTTCTCAATGCGTCTTTGGAAAGAGTTCCAAGCTTTCCTGTATAATCTTCGCTGATACTTTTGCGGTACATTTCCATATCTCCGTTCTCAATACTTAAGGATTCGCGGATTTCCTGGTCATAGGGATTATGTGGTTCATCCATTTCCTGACGCTCGAAAACAAGTGCAGAATAATTACACATAATATCATAGTCTTCTGCCTTTTTCACGCAATTAGAAGAAATGAGATCATCCCGGATAAGAGGAGATTCATTGAACAGATTATGGGCCAGAAGCACATTGGAGCAGAAATAATAAAAATTGCAGCAGAAGATAGGAGTAAGATCTTTCTGTGCCAGGGAAGGCAGGTTTATATGTAAATTCATCTGTATAAAGGACGAAAACATTACAGGTCCAATGAGCAGATATTTTTCTCCTGTGGCAATGTATGCGTAAAAAATCTGCTGGTCAGCAGTTCCGGCAGAGAAGATAAGAGGGCTGTTGGCAAGATTAAAAGTATCTTCTGCATTTAAAATAGAATCTGTAAAAACAGAAAATGGCAGATATTCATCGCTTATATCTTTACGTGTACAGACAACTTCCGGCTTTGTCTGTGAAGATAAAGTGTCTGTCCAATTTTTTACAATTGTATGTAATTCATAGGAAATATGCTGCATGAGATAATCTATATTAAAATTCATGGTGGATTCCTCCTGTTATTAACGAAAGCGATATAAAAGGGAACCTATATAAGTATTTATATCATAACATATTTGCCGTGAAAAGTGATAAAAAACTGAGAATTATAATATAAAATTCCCATTTTCACCGATAAAATAATGACTGAAAAATAAAGAGCGCGCGAAAGTAAATTGATATCGGAAAGACGTTTCCGGAAATGTAAAATTTATACCAATATCAGGGAGGAAAACATGAAAGTAAAAGGAGTCAATCTTGGAAACTGGCTGGTACTTGAAAAATGGATGAGTCCGTCTTTGTTTGAGGGCACAACAGCAGAAGATGAATACTATCTGCCCACACAGCTCTCCAAAGAAGTCTATGAAGCAAGAATCAAGATCCATCGTTCTGAGTACATTACAGAAAGAGACTTCACAAGAATTAAATCCATGGGAATGGATGCAGTAAGAATCCCGGTTCCATATTTCATTTTCGGTGACAGAGAACCATTCATAGGATGTATTGAAGAACTGGATAAAGCATTTAACTGGGCTGAGAAATATGGTCTGCAGATCCTGATCGATCTTCATACAGCGCCGGACAGCCAGAATGGATTTGACAATGGTGGAATCAGTGGCGTATGCAAATGGTCCCAGGAGCCGGACGAAGTGGAGTTCGAACTTATAGTATTGGAAAGACTGGCAGAGAGATACGGAACAAGAAAAGGATTATGGGGAATTGAAATCCTGAATGAGCCAATACTGAAAGATATGTGGGAATCCATGAAGGTTACAGAACGCTATCCTGCAGTTGATCCTGAGAAAGCTAAAGGAACAAAGCCAAATACAATGGAATTCATCCGTGGTTTTTATCTGGAAGCATACGACAGAATCCGCAAACATATGCCGGAAGACAAATATGTGGTATTCCATGATGCATTCTGCTTAAAAGCATGGAAAGATTTTATGCGTGAAGACAAATACAAGAACGTAGTTCTGGATACTCACCAGTATCTGATGGTTGCAGAAATGAAGGGCTGCCAGCAGACTGTAGAAGAGTACATGAAATATGTAAAAGAGCTGAAAAAAGACATCGCAGAAATGCAGGAATACTTCCCGGTAATCTGCGGCGAATGGTGCCTGTTTAATTCTCTTGCAGTTGGCTGTGATACAAAGGGTGGTCAGACAGTTCTCAACGGTGTAGAAGGCATGGCACAGGAAATTGTAAGTGCTGAAGAAAAGAAGAAAATCTACAACGCAGTTGCAAAAGCTCAGCTTGATGCATGGAACGCAGGAAGCGGATATTTCTACTGGAGCTACAAACTTCTCACAGATACAGTAAACACACCAGGCTGGGTAGGCTGGGACAGCTGGGATTTCGGCAGATGCGTAGATTTCGGATGGTTTCCAATCGGGAAATAAGAACAGATTTATTAAATTAAATAAAGAACACCTGCTGTGACAAAAATAAAAACAGGTCACAGCAGCATACAGGGAGAAAAGATTATGAAGAACGTAAACATGAATCCGGATGCTAAGCTGTCTTTCCTTGAGAGATTTGCTTATGGTATCGGCGACTATGCAGGAAACCTGATATACTCTGCAATCAGTGCATTCCTGCTGGTATATTACACAAACGTAATTGGTGCAAGTGCAGCTGCAGCAGCATCTATCATTGCAATTTCCAAATTTCTGGATGGAATTTCTGACCTTGCAATGGGTTACATCGTAGACCATACACACAGTAAGTGGGGAAAAGCTCGTCCGTGGATTGCCAGATTATGTATTCCGCTGGCAGTATGTACAGTTTTAATGTTTAGCGTACCATCTGCATTTGCAGGAAAAGCGCAGATCGCATATATGTTCCTTACATATAACCTTGTTTCCACAATCTTCTATACAGGTATTAACGTTCCATATGCAACTATGCAGGGACTGATGACAATGAACCAGTATGAAAGAGGACTTCTCGGAAACTTCCGTAACCTTCTGGCCACAGCTGGAACTATGACAATCAATACAGTTGTTCTGAAAATGACAGGATTCTTTGGCGGTGGAGATGCTTACACTCAGAAGGGTTGGACAATGACTTTTGTAGTACTGATGATCGTATTTATCGTACTGAACATGTTCATGTTTTTTGTATGCCAGGAACGTGTACATGAAGAAAGCGTAGAAGGCAGCGAAAATCAGGTTTCCTTTATAAAAGGTCTGGCAGGTCTTTTCAAAAATAAATACTGGCTGTTAATGGTAGTAAGTCTGTTCGCCATGTACTTTATGATGTCCTGCTTCTTTGGTTCAGCAGTATACTTCACAATGTACAATATGGGAAATGACGGATATTATGCAATGGTATCCAACCTTCTGTCAATTGCACAGATCGCAACTCTGTTCATCACACCATTCCTGATGAAGAAGATCAGTAAACGTAACCTGTTTATGGGGGGAATGGCAGTTGCAACTGTAGGTTTCGTACTGTCAGGACTGACAACCTCTTACTCTCTGATCTGTCTTTCTTCCGTTATCAAAGGTATTGGATTCGGATGTGGCGGAGCTAGTATGTTCGGATGTCTTCAGGATGCGATCACATATGGTGAGTGGTATAACGGATATGGTACAGCAGGCATGGGAAATGCAGCTTCATCCTTCTGTATGAAGGTTGGTTCCGGTATCGGAACAGCAGCACTGGGATGGATCCTTGCAGCAGGCGGATTTGACGCACAGCTTAAAGTCCAGAGTGCCTCAGCACTGTCATCAATTGCTGTAGCATTCGCATGGGTACCGGTGATCACATCTGTAATCTGTGTAATCTGCATGGCATTCTTTGATGTGGATAAATATTATGGAAAAGTTGTGGAAGATTTATCACAGGGAAAACACAGAGGTGAATAAAAAATAACACAAAAAAATTCAGGCAGGAGGTATTTGTTATGATTCAGAATCCAATTCTTCCGGGTTTTCATGCAGATCCATGTATTTGCAGAAAAGGGGATGATTTTTACCTTGCAGTTTCTTCTTTTGAATGGTTTCCGGGAATCCCAATCTATCATTCACGCGATATGAAAAACTGGGAACTTTATTCCCATGCGCTTCAGAATGCAGATGATCCTGAACTGAAGAAGCTGCCAAGTGCCAAGGGAATCTGGGCACCGTGTCTGACATATTGTGAAGCGGAAGATCTGTTTTATGTAGTATATGGTGTGATGAATTCCATGAACGCCAGATACTTTGATGTAAATAATTTTGTTATCACAGCGAAAGATCCGAAAGGTCCGTGGAGTGAACCGGTTTATCTTCATTCCACAGGATTTGATGCATCCATGTTCCATGATGATGACGGTAAAAAATATGTAGTGGCACTGGAGTGGGAGACAAGAAGCGAATACGAGAAACCGGGTCCGATCAGTATTGTAGAATATGATCCTGAAGCAAAGAAAGTTATAGGTATGCCGAAACGTTTCTGGAGAGGCGGTACAGACCGTGGATGTATCGAAGCCCCCCATCTGACTAAACGTGGCGAATACTACTATATTATGTGTGCAGAAGGCGGCACGGGATATTATCACAGTATCACTATGGGACGTTCCAAAAATATTTATGGTCCATATGAGGCAGATCCATGTAATCCGATCGTGACTTCCTGTCCCGGAAACCACAATGAGAGGGCAGACTGGGATCATCTGAAGCCAAGATATTTCAATCCGGAAAGTAAACTTCAGAAATCCGGGCATGGAAGCTATGTAGATCTTCCAAATGGAGAAACCTGGCTGGTGCATCTGACTTCCCGGCCGTTTGTGCCGGAATTGCGCTGTACACTTGGACGTGAGACTGCGATCCAGCGTATGGAGTGGACAGAGGATGGATGGTTACGCATGAAAGACGGCGGAAATCTTGCACAGGAATTTGTTGAGGAGAGCAGTTTGCCGGAAGCGCCGGTGAGACCGATTCCTTCTCATGATGATTTTGACTCCGGTGAACTTGGTATCCAGTACTATGCGCCGCGTATTGATCCTCTTTCCTTTGTTGATTTAAAAGTAAGACCAGGCTGGGCAAGACTGCGCGGGCAGGAATCAGGCTGTTCTCTGAATAAAGCAAGTATCCTTGCGAGAAAGCTTACCAGCGTACAGGCAACAGCTACAACAAAACTGGATTTTACACCACTCAGCTATCAGCATACTGCCGGTCTGATCCTGTATTATGATAATATGAACTTTGTTTATCTCTATAAGTATTTCAGTGAGACACTGGACCACAGTGCGATTGCTGTTATGCAGGTAGAGAACGGAGATAAGAAAGAGTTCTCTGATTCCAGAATCTTTGTCGAAGATGGAAAAGAAATCTGGATGAAGCTAAAAATCAGTGGAAGAACATCACAGTTCTTCTGGTCCTTTGACGGAAAAGAATATACTGAGATCGGACCATGTTTTGACACAACAAAATTCTCTGATGAGTATTCTGAATTTGGGGAATTTACAGGAACATTTGTGGGAATTACCTGCGGAGACCGCATGATGCATTCTCATACTGCTGACTTTGATTTCTTTGATTACGAAGCTGATGAGAAGGCGGATGTTAAATAAAAAGCTAAAAGCCGTTGTACAGAAAGATCTTAAAGGGTCTGCTGTACACGGCTTTTTCTTTTTTAGATATGTTTTAATGCATTCTCCAGAAATGTTACTGCATCTCTGACACAGTCATCACAGGAGCGGATCACCTTTCCGGTTTCTACACCCTTTAAGTCTTTACATATTACAGTTCCATTCTGCTGTTTAAACTGATTCATGACAGAGCGGACAGTCTGAGAGGTTCCGGCTTTATCCTGGTTAACAAGTCCGGCTATGACTGCAGCACCGGAGATTGCTCCGCATGTACCGGCCATAGTGCCAAGACCTGCACCGAATCCCTGTGTGATCTTTTTGAGAGTATCCTCATCCATAGATACCTCGTTGCAGAAAGAACAGGCTACAGCCTGTGCACAGTTATAGCCGTTATGTTTCTTTTCTACTGCCTTTTCACATCTTGAGTTTTCCATGTAAATTCTCCTTCGTATAAATTTTCATTAAATATATAGCTTATGATAGCACCTGGAGCCTGTTTTTACAACCTTCGCAAAACTTTTCAATTTACAAAGATTTTACTTTAGCAAGATTTTACATTTAACTTTGGATTTCTATAATAGCACTTGTAAATGAGGCAACACGATTTAAAAAATTAAAAATATTAAAAGGGATGAGTCATCAGGACTACATAAAAAATATGGCTCATCAGAAGAGGAGAAAATTATCATGAAGAAAAAAATCGCAACAATCCTTACAGCAGCAGTTATCGGAGCAACAGCTTTCACAACAATCGTAAGTGCAGCAAGCGGAGACATCACAGTTGTATCCCGTGAAGATGGTTCCGGTACACGTGGAGCATTCGTAGAACTGTTTGGAATTGAAGAAGAAAAAGACGGTGAGAAAGTAGATATGACTACAGATGAAGCAAGTGTAACAAACAGCACATCTGTTATGATGACAACTGTTGCAGGTGATGAAAATGCAATCGGTTATATCTCACTTGGTTCTCTGGATGATACAGTAAAGGCAGTTAAGATCGACGGTGTAGAAGCTACTGTAGATAATGTTTCCAATGATTCTTACAAGATCGCACGTCCATTCAACATCCTTACATCTGATAAAGAAAGCGATGCAGCAAAGGATTTTGTAAACTACATTATGAGCTCTGACGGACAGAAGATTGTAGAGGACAACGGATATATCAAAGAAGCAGCAGATGCTAAGGCTTATGAAGCAGCAGACGGAGTTTCCGGTAAAGTAGTAGTTGCAGGTTCTTCTTCAGTAACACCGGTTATGGAGAAACTTGCAGAAGGCTATGAAGCAGTAAACAAAGACGTAACTGTAGAAGTTCAGCAGAGTGATTCCACAACAGGTGTAAACATGGCAGCAGAAGGAACAGCAGATATTGGTATGGCATCCCGTGACCTGAAGGATGAAGAGAAAGACCTTGGTCTTACAGCTACAGTTATCGCAAGAGATGGTATCGCAGTTATTGTAAACAAAGACAATGATGTTGATGAACTTACAAGCGATCAGGTAAAGGCTGTATACACAGGCGAGACTACTACATGGGAAGATCTTGCTAAATAATGTAACAGATTTAGTTTCAGAGCAGTTCGCCTGTGAATGAAATAGTACAGCAGGCGGGCTGTTTGCATGTTGAAAATCATATTCTGAGAATTATTGCAAAAGTGACAGGTTATGATTTTTGATACAGGGAAAGAAAGGTGTAATGAATGAACCACTTTAAAGAAAAAGCAATGAAATGTGTATTTCTGATTGCAGCCTGTACTTCAGTGCTGGCAGTGTTTCTGATCTGTGCATTTCTGTTTGCAAATGGTGTCCCGGCTATCGGGAAAATCGGTCCGCTGAAGTTCCTGCTGGGAACAAAGTGGAAGCCGTCAAATGATATTTTTGGAATCCTTCCAATGATCGTAGCAAGTATCTATGTAACTGCAGGTGCCATTCTTCTGGGGGTGCCTATTGCGTTGTTTACCTCTGTTTTTATGGCACGTTACTGCCCGAAGAAAATTTACAGACCATTGAAATCAGGAATTGAACTGATGGCAGGTGTACCTTCTATTGTGTACGGTTTCTTTGGACTGATTCTCATTGTTCCTCTGATCAGACAGATTTTCGGCGGAACAGGAACCAGTATGCTGGCAGCCTGTGTTCTGCTTGGAATGATGATCCTTCCGACGATCATCGGAGTTACGGAATCTGCGATCCGCAGTGTGCCTGAGAGTTATTACGAAGGTTCACTGGCACTGGGAGCAACCAAGGAGAGAAGCATCTTTTTTGTCATGCTTCCGGCAGCAAAATCAGGTATTCTGGCAGCAGTAGTACTTGGAATCGGTCGTGCGATCGGTGAAACAATGGCTGTTGTAATGGTTGCAGGTAACCAGCCGAGAATGCCACAGGGAATCCTGAAAGGTGTCCGTACTATGACTGCAAATATCGTCACTGAGATGGGTTATGCAACAGGTCTTCACAGAGAAGCACTGATCGCAACAGCAGTTGTGTTATTTATCTTTATTCTTATCATTAACCTGAGTCTTTCTTTACTGAACAGGAGGGCAGAACATGCAAATTGATACAGCAGCGGCAATTGATTTGTCCAAAGAAAAAAAGCAGAATGAGTCTTCGTTCTCAGATCAGATGAAGGCATATATTAAGCATCCGGGATCAGGTGTTCTTGCATTGCTTACCCTTTTAGGTGCAGTCCTGACATTTGCATTACTGTTCTTCCTGATCGGATATATTCTGGTCAAGGGCGTACCGTATCTGTCAACAGACTTGTTCAGTTTAACTTATAATTCAGAGAATCTTTCCTTACTTCCTTCTCTGATCAACACATTCATCCTGACGGTTGTTTCACTTGTAATCGCAGCACCGCTAGGAATCTTTGCAGCCATCTATCTGGTAGAATATGCGAAAAAAGGAAGTAAGCTTGTAAATGTGATCCGTATTACAGCAGAAACACTTTCAGGAATTCCTTCTATTGTATATGGCCTTTTCGGTATGCTGTTTTTCGTAACAGCACTGCATTGGGGACTTTCTCTTCTGTCCGGTGCTTTCACACTGGTAATCATGATTCTTCCTCTGATCATGCGTACTGCGGAAGAAGCCCTGAAATCTGTTCCTGATTCTTATCGTGAGGCCAGCTTTGGACTTGGAGCAGGTAAACTTCGTACCATCTTCACCATTGTTCTGCCATCAGCAGTACCTGGTATTCTGGCAGGTGTGATCCTGGCCATCGGACGTGTGATCGGCGAAACAGCAGCCCTGATTTATACAGCAGGTACAGTTGCAGAGGTACCGAAGAACCTGATGGGTTCCGGACGTACTCTGGCACTTCATATGTATGTGCTGTCAGGTGAGGGCCTTCATATGAATCAGGCATCTGCAACAGCAGTTGTTATTCTGGCATTTGTTCTTGTAATCAATTTCCTGTCCGGAGCAGTTGCCAAACGAATTGCGAAAGGATGAGAAAAATGAGTGGAAATGAAAAAATAACAGTTGAAAGTATGAACTTATATTACGGAAAGTTTCATGCGCTGAAGAATATAAACATGGCAATTCCGGAGAAAGAAATCACAGCTTTTATCGGGCCGAGTGGCTGTGGTAAATCTACACTTCTGAAATCTTTAAACCGTATGAATGACCTTGTTGAGGGATGTGTGATCACCGGTAAGGTACAGCTTGATGGTGAAGATATTTACGGAGATATGGATGTGAATCTTCTGAGAAAAAGAGTGGGAATGGTATTCCAGAAGCCCAATCCTTTTCCTATGAGCATTTATGATAACATTGCATATGGACCGAGAACCCATGGAATCCGTTCCAAGTCTAAACTGGATGATATTGTAGAAAAATCTCTCCGCGATGCGGCAATCTGGGATGAAGTAAAAGACAGATTAAAGAAAAGCGCACTGGGTATGTCCGGTGGCCAGCAGCAGAGACTCTGCATTGCCAGAGCACTGGCAGTTCAGCCGGAGGTACTTCTGATGGATGAGCCTACATCCGCACTTGACCCTATCTCAACTTCCAAGATCGAGGAGCTGGCGATGGAGTTAAAGAAGGATTATACCATTGTTATGGTAACTCATAATATGCAGCAGGCTACACGTATTTCTGATAAAACAGCTTTCTTCCTTCTGGGAGAAGTAGTTGAGTTTGATGATACTGATAAACTGTTCTCTATGCCTTCTGACAAGCGTACAGAGGATTATATTACAGGAAGGTTTGGTTGATTATGTCAAAGTATTTCGAAAGACAGCTGGAGGAACTGCACGTTCAGCTTATCACACTGGGAAGCTATTGTGAGAAAGCAATTTCATTCTCTGCAAAAGCAATCCAGAAGGTACAGAATGAAGAGATTGCCCGCCAGGTTTTTGAGACGGACAGAGATATTGATGCCAAGGAAAGAGAGATTGAGAATCTGTGCCTGAGTCTTCTGCTCCATCAGCACCCGGTTGCAAGAGATTTAAGAGAGATATCTGCAGCATTGAAGATGGTTTCTGATATGGAACGTATCGGTGACCAGGCAGCAGATATTGCAGATCTGTCTTTATATGTTGCAAAGAATACCACTGCGATCCCGGAGACTATCACACAGATGGCGGAAGATACTGTGCGTATGGTAACTGAGAGCGTAGATGCTTTTGTAAAGAATGATCTGGAGCTGTGCAGAAATGTCATTGACAGAGATGATGTGGTGGATGATGCGTTTAACGAGATTAAAGAGAAGCTTGCAGATATGATCTACGGAGGAAATCTGGATGCCAAGACAGGGCTGGATCTTCTTATGACTGCAAAGTACTTTGAACGTATCGGTGATCACGCAGTGAATATTGCTGAATGGGTGGAATATTCCATCACAGGACAGCACAGAAATAATGAGCATCAGGATTATCTGAATAATTAATTGAACAGAGAAAGTTTCTGGTTTTGAGTAAAATGACTGGGAGTTAGAAACTTTTTATATCCGCAGGCGGGAATCGTTTGCGGATATTTGAGTTATTATATATCTCAGTCGGAGACCGATTTCTGACTGAGATAAACGCTCCGCAAGGATGCGCAGCGATATCTGCCTGAGGTATTAAATAAAAAGGGGAAGTGAAGAGAAGTGACAAAAAAAATCTTTAAATCTACAATGTTTGTATGTGCATTGGTTCTGGCTGTGGGACTGGCTGCTGTAATGGGAATCCTTTACAGTAATTTTGACGGACAGATGCGGAAAGAGCTGTCTAAGGAAGCTGCTTATCTGACATATGGTGTGGAGCAGCAGGGCGTGGATTATCTTAAAAATATTAAGGATAAAAGTGCAAGAATTACTTATATTGATCAGGATGGAACAGTACTGTTTGATAATGAAGCAGATGTTTCTGAGATGAAGAATCACAGCGACAGAACTGAGTTTCAGAAGGCAGAGAAATATGGTGCAGGAGAATCTTCAAGATATTCGGATACACTTTCTGAGAAAACCATTTATTATGCATTGCGTCTGAAAGATGGTACGGTACTGAGAGTTTCCGGTACGCAGGATTCGGTACTGGCGCTGGTTGAAAACCTCATATTTCCTTTATGCGGGCTTTTATGTCTGATGCTGATCTTATCAGGAATTATGGCATCTGCGATATCAAAACGAATTGTGAAACCAATCAATGAGCTGGATCTTGAAAGTCCGGAAGAAAATCGGATTTATGAGGAACTTTCTCCTCTCTTAAGTAAGATACACAGACAGAACCGGGAAATTCAGAATCAACTGGAACTGGCGAAACAGCAGCAGGAAGAGTTCGCTCTTATCACAGAGAATATGCAGGAGGGGTTGATCGTGATTGATAAATATACAATGATCCTTTCTGCAAATTCCAGTGCATGGAATCTGTTTCATATGGACAGGGTGTGTCAGGGAGAAAGTGTTTACTGTCTGGATCGTGAGGAAGAGTTCAGACATGCCATTGAGCAGGTGCTTAGTGGAGAACATACGGAACTGGTACTGAAATTAAATGGAAGTGATATTCAGTTGATCGCCAATCCTGTTATACGGGATAAGAAAACCGAAGGTGCGGTAGTGCTGCTTGTCAATGTAACGGAAAAGCTTGAGAGAGAAAGTCTGCGAAGAGAATTTTCCGCAAATGTCTCTCATGAGCTGAAGACACCGCTGACTTCTATTTCAGGATTTGCGGAGATTATGCAGAGTGGTCTGGTGAAATGTGAGGATATTCCCCAATTTGCAGGGCGTATTTATAAGGAATCTCAGAGGCTGCTGCAATTGGTTGAGGATGTGATCCAGATATCACAGCTTGATGAGGAGAAGACTCCCTATACCTGGGAACCAGTGGATGTTTACCAGGTTTGTAAAAATGCGTTTGAGAGTCTGAAGGAAAAAGCGAAGAGACTGAACGTGCATCTTTATATCTGCGGAGAATATATGAAGATGGAGGCAGTACGGACACTTCTGGAAGAGGCGGTTTATAATGTTTGTGATAATGCAATCAAGTATAACCGGAATGATGGAAGTGTGAGTGTTTTTCTGACACAAACTGCGCAGGAGATTCAGATTGTGGTAAAAGATACAGGTGTGGGTATTCCAAAGGAAGACCAGGACAGAGTGTTTGAGAGGTTTTACAGGGTGGATAAGAGTCACTCTAAGGAAATTGGGGGTACAGGACTTGGGCTTTCGATTGTGAAACATGCAGTTGGGGCTCTGAAGGGAAGTGTTATACTGAGAAGTGAAGAAGGAAATGGAACGGAAATTTGTATGAAGTTTCCTAAGGTGCATAAAGAATAATTGGATATTACTAGGGGGACGCGCGAAGCAGCATCTCTCTGTGAGTTCAGTTCCGGGGGCTAAGTAACTCTAAGGTTTGAAAAATCCGCTAAAAACATGAAGAAAAATGCAAAACTCGCTTCGTTGCAAACTTCGCTCAAACACGTTGCTATTTTTCTTCATAACGCGGATTCCCCAAACCTAAGAGTTACTAAGCCCCCTCCAAATTCACCCACAGAGAGATGCTGCTTCGCGCTGGAAACTGGCTGGG
>ENA-OPEV01000345-OPEV01000345.1-human-gut-metagenome-genome-assembly--contig:-NODE-345-length-30892-cov-20.851964_pt1 | contig 30892 bp, 36 predicted proteins | sample MGYA00241637_ERZ501537 | MGnify/ENA primary metagenome ERZ501537 (study PRJEB25962, sample SAMEA1972159) | human gut metagenome | biome: human gut; feature: human-associated habitat; material: faeces...
TAAAATTTTCAAAGTTCTTTCATTTTAGCCTTGACTTTTTATTTGCAGGCTGTGTTGAAAAATCAGCCGGGACTTTTACATAAATCCGGTTGGGATTCCCGGTTCCCTGACGAGCACGACAGATAAGGTCTACTTGTTCCAAAGCACTCAGAGATGTTTTGATGGTTGTCTGGCTTTTGCGAAGTGTTGCTGCCATATCTTCAATGGTGAAATAGGAGAACACATGACCTTTTTTATCAATCCAGCCGTCATTTTTTTGTGATAATCTTGCCCGGTTTAAAAGCACCATATAGAGCAGTTTTGTGGTTTCGGAGAAATCACAGTCCAGAAGAAAACTGGGAAATGCCATATATGGCGGTAGAGTACTGTTTGCAGTAAGAAAGGTTGTCATGCACTCACCTCCCCTCAGATGACGAACACTTATCTATTGCAGTATTTTTCATCTGTAACAGGACTTCCTCTTTGTGTTTTCATAAAAATCCTCCTTTCCGATAATCTTTTGTGCGGATGTTTCGCACAGGATTAGTTTATTGAAAAGAAGGGGGAATGGCATTGAGCCGGGATTGAGTGAGAATTGAGTTACAATGAACTTTCAAATATAAACAGGAATAGTTACAACGAAAAAACGGGTGTATAATCAGGTTAGTAAATATTATTTATTAATCACATCTATTTATGGATTGACAACAGTGAAAAAATAAAGTAAACTAAAGTTAGTTAAAGCTAATTAAAAAACGGCTTATGTTTAGATAATGGGATAGGTTTATAAAATTATAGAAACGTACATCTGATGTTTTTAATGAAAGCAAGGTGTGCATATTTTTTTCACATGAATTAGTTAAAACTAACTATTGATAAAGAAAACTTACTGGGTAGAGTAGATTCATTTTCAGAAAAGATGTTTAAGGAGAAGTGAAAGAAAATGTCAGAGGAAATGTTAGTATGCCATTGTTCACCTACGTTAGCAGGACTGAAAACGGGAAGTCTTTTTTCATGCCCTTATAGTTCACAAAAGATGATTATAAAAGAAATACGTGAATTTAATCAAAAACTGACACAGAAAGGGATCCGGATTATCCCGGTTCGCATATCAGACAAACGGATGCTGGTTTATGTCTATCGTCCAGAAAAGTTAAAAGAAGATTTTTCTGATGAGAAAACTCAGATCATATTGAAATGTAAGGGATATGATTGTACGAATCTATCACAGTGCATCTGCAGACTGATTCAAAAACTGCAGAGTGCCCCAGACTTTCCGCATGAAATAGGTTTATTCTTAGGGTATCCGGCAGAGGATGTAAAAGGATTTATTGAGAATAAGGCGGCCTGCAGCAAATGTTCTGGGTGTTGGAAGGTGTACGGGGATGAACAGGCCGCGAGGATTCTGTTTAAAAAATATAAAAAATGCACAGAAATTTATTGCAGGAGATGGAAAAGTGGCGTGGCTGTTGAACAGCTTACGATTACTATATAATCACAAACTTCAGAAAGGAAGGTAAAAATCATGAGTAAAATTGCAGTAGTTTATTGGAGTGGCACAGGAAATACAGAAGCCATGGCAAAGGCAGTACTGGAGGGCGCGAAGGAGAAGGGGGCAGAGGTTGTATTATTAACTCCGGATGAATTTGATGTTTCTATGATGGATTCTTATGATGCGATCGCTTTTGGATGCCCGGCAATGGGAGCAGAAGTATTGGAAGAAGAGGAATTTGAACCGATGTTTGCTTCTTGTGAATCAAAACTTTCAGGAAAAAGAATTGCACTGTTTGGCTCTTATGGCTGGGGAGATGGAGAGTGGATGAGAGACTGGGAGACAAGATGCAAAGAGGCGGGAGCTGTCTTGATTTGTGAAAGCGTGATCTGCAATGAAATGCCCGATGATGAGGGGATTCAATCCTGCAAAGCGTTGGGTGAAAATCTGGATTAATAAATATTGGGGAATGCTGCGAGAAAAGATTTTAATCAGTTAATAGCAGCGTTCCCATAATACGATTTAGAACGCAACCGATGATCAAGAACGGATGATTTTGTAGATATCTGCTATCGGAGCGTTTTATGAATATATTAAAAATGGGAGGTTGGGTATGAGTGTTGTTATTATAGGCGGGCATGATAGAATGGTCTGTCAGTACAAAAAAGTTTGTAAAAGTTTTAATTGTAAAGCGAAAGTCTTTACACAGATGTCTGCAACTTTAAGTAAACAGATTGGGAATCCAGATTTGATTGTACTGTTCACGAATACGGTTTCCCATAAGATGGCCAGGTGTGCAGTGGAGGAGGCGGAACGCTGCAATGCGGATGTAGTGAGATGCCATTCAAGTAGCAAAAATGCGTTACAGGAGATTCTTGGAAGTATCTGTATGTAGCGAAATTTTTTTATATATTAAGAATAGATATTGTTTTGGTGAGTTGATAGAGGTATAGGTTATGTCTTTTTTTCAAAATACTTGTAAGCCAAAAGGAATCGGCGGCAAAATTATGGTTCATATGATGAATACTGGTCATTCATCTATGGCTGAATGGGGATTTACACATATGGAAATTCAAAGCGATAATGTATGTCTGGATATTGGATGTGGCGGTGGGGCAAATGTCAGAAAGTTATTAGAAAAAAGTCCGTATGGCAGAGTGGTTGGCATTGATCATTCAGAAATCAGTGTAGAAAAAAGCAAAAAAATCAATAAAGCAGGGATAGAAAGTAAGCGTTGTGAAATCCTGCAGGGGGATGTCATGAAACTCCCTTTCAGAGGTGAAACTTTCGATGTAATTACTGCATTTGAAACAATATATTTCTGGCCGGATATTAGTGAGGCTTTTAAGAAGGTATATAAAATTTTGAAAATCGGCGGAACGTTTATGATCTGCAATGAATCAAACGGTGAAAATCCAAAGGATGAAAAGTGGACGAAGATAATACAGGGGATGAAGATTTACAATTCTGAGCAAATAGAAAAATCTTTGGAGGATGCCGGTTTTAGAGGAGTAAAAGTAGATAAAACAAAAAAAGGTTGGATTTGTGTGGTGGTAAAAAAGTTATGAAAAGCAAAAGAAAACGATGGTATTTATTGTGGTTTGTAGGCGCAGTAATATGGCTGACTAACTTTTTTGACAGTTTCAGAAAAGATGGGGTTGATTTTGTGGTAAGCATGCAACTTTTAGCCGCAATACTCTTCTTTGCTGCAGGTATTGTTGGGCATATTCGATATAAGAAGCACGATAAAAATCAATAATGCAATACTAAATATGGAAAATGAAAAGATTTTAGAAACCGGGAAAGTATGAAATTCCCGGTTTTAAAATGCCATTCAATTTATAGTGAGAAGAGAGTTATTTGATATGCTTTTTGAGGGCTTCAAAACTTTCAGAACTAATGACATGTTCTATCCTGCATGCATCTTGTGCGGCAATATCCGGATCAACACCAAGACGTTCTAGCCAGGAAGAAAGAAGAACATGGCGTTCATAAATCTGTGTAGCTATTTCTTTTCCAGATTCAGTTAAATTAATATATCCTTCCGGAGATACCGTTATATGTCCGCTTGTACGCAGTTTCTTCATAGCCACACTTACGCTGGGTTTTTTAAAGTCTAATTCTGTAGCGATGTCCACAGAACGAACAACAGGACGTTTTTTGCTTAATATTAAAATAGTTTCCAGATAGTTTTCACCAGACGAATTTATGTGCATAGCTTGTCACCTCCTATATCATTCGGATTCTTTTATAAAAATTGTATAGTTATTGTATCATGATTCATGGTATTCAGCCAGATATATTTATAAAAGAAAAATAAAAAAGTATTAAATAATTATTGACAACTCACCGGGATTAGAATATACTAACAACGTCAAATGAGAAAAAACATCGAATAGCTGTGAGTAAATTTTAAGTATAATTGTAAAAATGACTATAAGGAGCGAGTGGATATGAATTTAACAGAAGCCAAAGAAGGGGAAGAATATATCATTAAGGAAATTTTGACAGATGATGAAGAACTGACCTCTTTTCTGTTTTCTCTTGGCTGTTACAGTGGTGAACCAATTACAGTGGTTTCTCATCTGAAGGGTGGCTGTGTAGTTTCCATTAAGGATGGGCGTTATAATATTGATACTGATCTGGCGAAAGCCATTTCAATATAATAAAAAAATAGTAGTTTCCACTATTTTTTTTGCACAAAGGTTAGTGCATACTAATAAAGATAAGATGCGTATAATTAAAGACGTCGAAAAGGAGGAGAATTATGAGGATTGCTTTTGCAGGAAATCCCAACAGTGGAAAGACGACCATGTACAATGCACTTACCGGCAGGAATGAACGTGTCGGGAACTGGGCAGGCGTTACGGTCGAAAGAAAAGAAAGTCCGATCAAGAAAGGTTATTATGACGGGACGGAGGAGTTAGTTGCGGTAGATTTGCCGGGCGCTTATTCTATGTCTCCTTTTACATCGGAAGAAAGCATTACCAGCGGATACGTCAAGAATGAGAATCCGGATGTGATCATCAATATCGTGGATGCTACGAATCTGAGCAGAAGCCTGTTTTTTACCACACAGCTTCTGGAACTTGGGATTCCAGTAGTTGTCGCACTGAATAAGAGCGATATCGTTAATAAGAAACAGACAAAAATTGACGAGAAGATTCTGTCTGAAAAGCTGGGCTGTCCGGTAATCAAGACGATTTCCACTTCTTCCGGACATGAAGGACTCAAAGAGACTGTAAATGCTGCGGCTGCATTAAGAGGAAAAGGTCAGAAAGCACCTTATGTGCAGGGGGATATTGATTTCAAAGATAAAACGGCAGTAGAAGCGGCTGACAGAAAGCGTTTTGAGTTTGTGAATGGAATTGTAAAGCAGGTAGAGAAGAGAAAAGTTTTTACAAAGGATAGAAACGTACAGGATAAGATTGACGGTATCATCACACATAAGATTATCGGTATACCGATTTTCGCAGCAGTTATCTTCCTTGTGTTCTACATATCCCAGACAACGCTCGGTACCTGGATCGCAGACTGGCTGGTGGCATGGATCGAGACTTTCCAGGGATGGGTCGGCGGACTGATGGAAAATGCAAACCCGCTTCTGTATGCACTCCTTGTAGATGGTATCATCGGTGGCGTTGGTGCAGTTGTCGGTTTCCTTCCGCTTGTTATGGTCATGTACTTCTTAATTGCATTATTGGAAGATTGTGGATACATGGCAAGAGCTACAGTAGTTCTGGATCCGATTTTTAAGAGAGTAGGGCTTTCCGGTAAATCTGTCATTCCTATGGTCATTGGTACAGGATGTGCGATTCCGGGCGTTATGGCTTGCCGTACAATCCGTAACGAAAGAGAACGTCGTACCACAGCGATGCTTACACCATTTATGCCATGTGGAGCTAAAATCCCAGTGATTGCTCTTTTTGCAGGTGCATTCTTTGCGGACGCATGGTGGGTTTCAGCAACTATGTATCTGGTGGGTATTCTCTTAGTTTTGCTTGGAGCTTTACTTGTGAAAAAGATTACAGGACAAAAATACAGAAAATCTTTCTTTATTATTGAACTTCCGGAATATAAGTTTCCAAGCTTGAAAAGGGCATGCGGCTCTATGCTGGAGCGAGGAAAAGCATATATCGTAAAAGCAGGAACGATCATTCTGGTATGCAATACGGTGGTACAGATCATGCAGAGCTTTAACTGGCAGTTCCAGCTTGTAGAAGAAGGTGCAGAAGGGACATCTATTTTGGCATCCATTGCCCATCCGTTTGCGATTTTGTTCATACCGCTTGGATTTGGAGTGTGGCAGCTTGCAGCAGCGGCAGTGACAGGTTTTATCGCAAAAGAAAACGTAGTTGGGACGCTTGCAGTAGTTTACGGTATCACAAACTTAATAGATACAGATGAACTGGCGTTGGTTGGAAGTGGGAATGAAGTAGCAACTGTTATGGGACTGACAAAGGTAGCAGCTCTTGCTTATTTGATGTTTAACCTTTACACACCACCTTGTTTTGCAGCTCTTGGAGCGATGAATTCAGAAATGAAGAGTGGAAAATGGCTGCTTGGAGGAATCTGTCTCCAACTTGCAACGGGGTATACCGTAGCTTTTGGTGTATATCAGATTGGTACATTGATCACAACAGGATCTTTTGGCACCGCATTTATTCCGGGACTTATCGCGGTTATTGTATTTGCTTTGATTATTCTCTGGAGAATCCGTAAGTCAGATAAAGAGTTTGCTTCAGAATACAGCCTGCATTCTGTAAAATCATAAAGGATAAAAGTTATAGCAGACGGTGGACAGAGAAGAAGTACTTTGTCCACCATTTTTATTAGAAAAGGATGTGAAATGCTCTATGGAAAATATGATAGCAGTTCTTGTTATTGTAATCTTAGTAGGGAGTGCAGCTGCATATCTTATTAAGGCAAAAAGAAGCGGAGTGAAATGTGTTGGATGTCCAGCGGGAGGAAATTGCAGCAGCAAAAATAAAAAGAAAAAAAAGAAATTGACGGGTCCGGTCATCGCAAAGAAAACCATGTTTATTACAGGAATGCATTGTGAACATTGTGTACAAAGTGTGACAGATAGCTTGAATCGGATTGATGGAGTCTCCGCCAGAGTAGATCTTAATAAAAGTTGTGCTGAGATATCCCTTGATCGTGAAATAGGGGAAGATATCCTGATCTGCGCAGTAGAAAAAGCAGGGTTTTTAGTTGAGTCTATTCAAAGCTAGACCGTGGTATTTCATATGGGAGAAAGCGGGTATGAACGGTGAAAAAGAAAGTATTATTATAAAACTGAAAGAAAATGGCTGCAGAATTACAAAGCAGCGTAAAATGATTTTAGATATTATCCTGGAAGACAGGTGTTCCAGCTGCAAGGAAATTTATGCCCGGGTGGTGAAACTTGACCAGAGCATTGGGATGGCAACCGTTTACCGTCTGGTAAAGGAATTGGAGAATATCGGGGTGCTTAGCAGAGAAATCGTATATAAGTAGCCTGCAAATGACAAAATTTATCAATAAGGACTGTTAGAATTGACTATCTTAAATGAAAGTTGTTACTATGAAAAAATAAACAGAGTCTTATAGAAAAGGAAGTGATGTGGTTGTGAAACAACATAGGTTTTGGGCGTGGGCGTCCGTCTTTTGCTTTTTGATGGTATTCTATACAGGCTATAAACACAAATAATCAGGAGGTACATAGGATGTTTAGTGATTCTACTTTGAAAAAAATCGGATGTTTTGTAGGAGGAGTCGTATTTGGGACTGCGGGTGTAAAGCTCCTTTCCAGTAAGGACGCAAAAAAAGTATATACAAACTGCACTGCGGCTGTACTGCGGGCAAAAGACTGTGTTATGAAGACTGCTACAACAGTGCAGGAGAACGCAGAGGATATCCTTGCAGAAGCACAACAGATCAATGAAAAGCGTGCACAGGAAGAGGCAATGCAGGTGCAGGAAGATGATGTTCAGGAGGATGGTGCGTCTGAACAGGAAGAAAACGAATAGGTAAAAGATGAGATTTCTTATCAAGCATGAAGTACAGGGCCGTCTCCGTATCCACGTTATCCGAAACCGAATGACATGTACGGAGGCGGATGTTCTTTGCTGGGCTCTTGAAAAACAGAAAAGTGTTATAAAGGTCAAAGTATATGAGCGCACCGCAGATGCTGTGATCTATTATACAGGGGACAGAGAAGAACTGATCCATAAATTAAAAAAGTTTCATTTTGAGAAAGCAGATGTTCCGGATAATGTATTATCAAGTTCAGGGCGTGCTTTAAATTCCGCATACAGGGAAAAGCTGATAGCAAAAACATTGCTCCATTATGGAGGGAAATTGCTCTTGCCAAATTCGGTGAGAAAAATATGGCTTACTTTTAAAGTGGTCCAATATATCGGAAAAGGGATTCGATGTCTGGCCAGACGGAAGATAGAGGTGCCGGTATTAGATGCTACAGCGATTGGCGTGTCCGTGCTGCGAGGAGACTTTAATACTGCCGGTTCTGTCATGTTTCTGCTGGGAATTGGAGAATTGCTGGAGGAATGGACACATAAAAAGTCTGTAGGAGATCTGGCACGCAGCATGTCTTTAAACATAAAGAAAGTATGGCTGAAAAGAGAGGAGCAGGAAATTCTTGTTCCGGCATCCGATATTTTGCCGGGTGACAGAGTGATCGTACACATGGGCAATGTAATCCCATTTGATGGAGAGGTGTCTTGCGGAGAAGGAATGGTGAACCAGGCATCTTTGACCGGAGAATCTCTTCCGGTACGAAGAACTGAGGGTCAGTCCGTATATGCAGGAACCGTTTTGGAGGAAGGAGAGTTGGAAATCATAGTCAGGGCCGTATCAGGTGCTACCCGGTTTGAAAAGATTGTGACTATGATTGAAGACTCAGAAAAGTTGAAATCCAATCTGGAAAGCAAGGCAGAGCATCTGGCGGACCGTCTGGTACCATATACGCTTCTGGGGACAGGGCTTGTCTGGGCTGTCACACGCAATATGACAAAAGCTCTTTCTGTTCTTATGGTGGATTTTTCCTGCGCATTGAAGCTGGCTATGCCGATTTCTGTCCTTTCTGCAATACGGGAAGCCGGACAGAATGGAATTACCGTAAAGGGTGGGAAGTATCTGGAGGCTGTGGCAGAGGCAGATACCATCGTATTTGATAAGACCGGTACGCTGACAAAGGCGAAACCAACTGTAAAAGAAGTCATTGTGTTTGGCGATTATCCTGAACCGGAAGCTCTGCGGATTGCTGCCTGTCTGGAAGAACACTTTCCACATTCCATGGCAAAAGCTGTCGTGGATGCTGCAAAGAGAAGAAGTCTGTATCATGAAGAAATGCATTCAAAAGTGGAGTATATTGTAGCCCATGGTATTTCCTCCTATATAGAAGGAAAGAAGACCATAATAGGGAGCAGTCATTTTGTGTTTGAGGATGAAAAGTGCCGGATACGTCCGGAATATCAGGAACGATTTGATACGCTTCCTGAAGAATACTCTCATTTGTTCCTTGCCATTGACGGAGAATTAGTTGCTGTAATCTGTATTGAAGATCCTCTCAGGGAAGAAGCCGGGGAGATGGTAAGATTTTTGAAAGAAGAAGGTGTTTCCAAGATCGTCATGATGACGGGAGACAGTGAACGTACTGCAGCATCTATTGCGAAACGAGTGGGAGTGGATGAATATTATTCCGAAGTACTTCCGGAAGATAAGGCAGGATTCATTGAAAGAGAGAAAGCGGCAGGAAGAAAAGTAGTGATGATCGGTGACGGAATCAATGATTCGCCAGCGCTTTCAGCAGCAGATGCGGGAATTGCAATCAGTGATGGAGCAGAACTTGCGCGAGAGATCGCAGACATTACGATTGCTGCTGAGGATCTGCGGGAAATCGTAGTACTGAAACGTTTGTCTAATGCGATGATGCACCGTATTCAGGGGAATTACAGGGGGATTGTCGGTATTAATGCAATGCTGATTGCACTAGGAGTGGCAGGAATTATTCAACCAACGACCTCTGCGTTACTACATAATACTTCTACTTTAGCTATCAGTTTGAAGAGTATGGGAAATTTATTGCCGACTAATTAATATAAAATATTCATATTGTTATAAGTTTTAATGTCTGAATAGTTTGATTTGTAGACTATTCAGACATTTTTAGTAGAGCTCAATAATTGTTGTCCAATTTGTATTCCAGCATTGATATACAATTCTTGTATTTGTTGGTATTTATTATCGATAGCTTCCGGTTCAGATTCCCATACTATTTCATAGATTGCCATAGCTTTTTTGAGATGGGAGGTAGCCTGTTCTATATCAGCCTGTACCAGATAGGCAGTTCCCATAGCTTCCTGAATAATGGCATAGTCCAGACACTGATCGGAATTGTATTCTTTTACCAGCCGGGCACATTTGCGTAAGGAGGATAATCCACGAGACGCTTCACCGGTATCTGTAAGGAGAGCTGCATAGTTGCAGATTTGAACAATACTGTCATTCATATAGAGAAGCTGGTATTGTTCTAATAAGCTGATTCCCTGCTCCATAGCCTGTTTTGCCAGTTCGGTATTTCCCTGCTGGTGATATAGTCCACCCAGATTTCCATATAGATTTGCGACGAGGTGGGCGTTTTCAGGTGTAACAGGAGAAAGCAAAGACATCGCTTCTTTTTCCAGCTTTACGGCTTTTCCAATATTTCTTTCAAGGGTAGCTTTATAGTCCAGTAATAATGCCCGGTCAGACACGGTTCCGATAGAAGTGTCTTCCAGCAAAGAAGATAGTTCACGCAGGATTCTTTGCATACCATTTTCTTCGTGGTATTTTTCCATATATGGGAAAACATCTTCTAAGAATAATAAATAACCAGAAATATCATCTTTAGTTGTTTTTGTAATAATGTTTTCAACGGTTTGGAAAACAAGTCTGTAGTAGGAAATATCATTGCCGTGTAAAAGGCAGATGTTTTGCAGACTTTCCAGTAAAGGGAAACAGGTTTTTACAGACGGCTGCATATCTGCAACAGCGATTTCCTGTATCATGGGATGCAGTACAATGGTTCTTCCGGTTTTTGGCTGAATAAATCCCATTTCAATTAAATCATTTACGGCATTCAAATCCGGTAAATTCAGCCATGCAGCAAATCTTCGTGCCGGAATACCGGTTAAAGGAATCAGGCACAGACATCTCATTACATCTTGTTGAGTTTCAGAAAGCTGATATAGAGAGAATAAAGTATGTATGTGTCCATAGTAGGTTTCTTTGCTGCTTTGCCCGTCTTTTATAATATTGATTTTATCAGTTGCATCAAGAGCGACATTTTCTTCCAACAATTTTTTTAAGAGCATTTCTGGTTCCAATATTCCGGTTTCCAGTAAGCGTGATGCCAGTTCTACAGCGAGCGTATGGGCATGGACAGCTTCTATGATCTGTTCTATGACATCAGATTTTTCTTCTGTGTCGGAGAAAAATTTTCCTGCAAGTTGCAGAAGCGTTGTTTTATCGGAAATTTCTTCCAACAGCATACAGGAATGTCCGTCCAGACGGCTTCTGGTAGTAAATAATATCTGACAGCGGTATTTGAGTATGACCGAAAGAAAACTGTCCTGTATGGAAGTGGCGTTGAAATTATCTACAATCATCAAAGTATCTTCTTTGAGAGAACGCAGAAAACGGTTGTGTTTTCGGAAGCGTTCTTCATCAGAATCCTGCGGAAGATCATCCGCAAAATCCATGTCTGTAATATCCTGTTTTAAATCACCGCTGTAGGTGAGATACAGGATATTGGTATATTCTTTCTTATACTGCAGGGCATAAGCCTTTGCCAGTTCACTTTTCCCGATTCCGGCAATTCCAGATAAAAATACTTTACGCTCTTTTTCCAACAGAGAATGCAGCACTTCGATTTCTTCAGAACGTCCACAAAAATGCCTGCATGGACGGGGAACGTCATTTCCCATTACAAAATCTGTTAAGACAGGAGAAAGATTTCCGGCGGCTAATAATTTCTTGGTTCGTGTGTCACGTTTCACAAAATTCCGTTCCATTCCGAAACACAGAACCCTTGTTATGAAAATATGTATGGTGTCTATATCAGCGGGAGAATAAGAACAGATTAGTTCCTGTTTTTTTGGCTCTGAAATAGATGTATCCTGTAATACTAACTCATATAATTCTTTTGCTGCCATAGCAGAATCATACATCAGAGGAATAATATGTCGCTGAATGTTTCCTGCCAATTCTAATTGATGTTCTTTATCTAAAAAGTAGGTTACGATCCGGGGACTTACTTTTGCCTGTCCTGTCATCCAACGGCAGACCTGTCCATTGTCAAAATCAAAGTCTATGGCTTCATCGCTGCACATAAACGTGTCAAATAACAGATAGGTAAAATCTATTTGATTCATTCCTTTATCTTCGCTGATATAACGGCGAATGATCGTCATAATCGAACCAAAATCACATCTTTCCAAATAGAATCCCCTCCTGTTCTGTAAAATACTCAATTTCCGCTCAATCTATGCTCAATGAGTTTCTTATGAAATTCCATTAAACTGACATCAGGCTGAACGGAGTTGGTCTAATAGAAATTATAGCACAAATTCCAGATCAGCTAAAGAGTACCGCCGAAAAATGCGTGGTGACAAGAAATATCGGTTTGGAAGGAGGAGCTATGGCACACACAGTTGAATTTGAACGATGTGTTGATTTTCTTGCCAGAATGATAGAAAAATATGGCAGTGAGCTCCTTCAGGAACTGAATGGATTACCGAAGGAGGACAAAGCAGAAGATAACTGCCAGCAAGAGCAGCAACAGAATACATTGGGAAATGATTAGGGAGAGCATAGATGTTGGCTCTCTTTTTTCTTGCGTGATATTTGTGCATTTTACCTATATTGACGAGTATGTGCAGCTACGGTAAAATATAGTTGGGACAAATAAAAAGTAAACTGTAATTTGGTATGGAGAATATAAATGAAAAAGCGAAGATGTTATATATACACAAGGGTATCTACGTCTATGCAGGTAGAAGGATACAGCTTGGAAGCACAAAAAGAAAGATTGAGAAAATATGCAGATTTTCAGGAAATGGTGATTGTCGGAGAGTATTCGGATGAGGGAAAGTCAGGAAAAAGTATTGAAGGACGGCAGGAATTTATGCAAATGCTTCGGGATATTGAAGAAGGTAAAGATCGTGTAGAGTTTGTCTTGGTATATAAGTTATCCCGTTTTGGAAGAAATGCTGCAGATGTACTTAATTCTTTGCAGAGAATGCAGGATTTTGGAGTAAATTTGATCTGTGTTGAAGATGGTATAGACAGTTCTAAAGACAGCGGTAAGCTGATGATTTCTGTTCTGTCTGCGGTAGCAGAAATTGAACGTGAAAATATTCTGGTACAGACAATGGAGGGGCGCAGACAAAAGGCGAGAGATGGCAAATGGAACGGCGGATTTGCTCCGTACGGATATAAGCTGTTAAATGGAGAACTGGAAATTGCAGAAGATGAGGCAGAAATCATTCGTATTATTTTTGATAAATATATTCATACCAATATGGGAGTAAATGGCATTGCAGCCTATCTGAATGAGCATGGCTACAAGAAGAAAAAGAGACAGAATAATACGTTGGATGCGTTTGCTACTTCTTTTATAAAGGGTGTCCTTGATAATCCTATTTATTGTGGTAAATTGGCATTTGGAAGAAGGAAAACTGAAAGAGTGCCAGGCAAGAGAAATGAATTCCGTATTGTAAAGCAGGATTCTTATATATTAAGTGATGGTATTCACGAAGCCATTATTTCCGAAGATGATTGGAACTTGGCAAAACAGAAACGAAATATAAATGGAGTAAAGCATGAGAAAATCCATAGTTTGGAGCATGAACATATTTTGTCCGGAATTCTTAAATGTCCAATTTGTGGAAAGGGAATGTATGGAAATGTAAACCGTAAGAAGAAAAAAGACGGAACATTTTATAAGGATTATTTTTATTATGCCTGCAAGCATAGGTATTATGTGAATGGTCATAAATGTGATTACCGGAAGCAGTGGAACGAAGAAAAAGTAAATGATGCGGTAGCAGAAGTTATTAAAAAGCTGGTGAATAATCCGAAATTTGAAGCCGCTATACGTGCAAAAATCAATTCTAAGATAGATACCGGAGAATTGGAAACAGAGCATGAGAACTTGAAAAAACAGCTGCGGCAAGTATTGGGAGCTAAAAATAGGTTAGGACAACAGATGGACAATCTGGATATTTCTGATAAAATGTATGACAGGAAGTATCAGGATATGCAGGATCGGTTAAATGGTTTGTATGATGAGATTGAACGACTGGAAAGTCTGATCGATGATATAGTATCCAGAAAAGAGTATATCCGTCAGCAGAAAATTTCTGAGGATGGAGTGTATCAATATCTTTTGTACTTTGACAAACTGTATGATAAATTCACCGATATGGAGAAAAAAGAATTTATGAACAGTTTTGTTGAAAGAGTTGATATTTACGAGGATGAACAGCCGAACGGAAGATTTTTGAAGCATATAAAATTTAAGTTTCCGGTATTTTTTGACGGTGAAGAAATTCAGGAACTTAGTTGGGACAACGAAACAACAGTTGAGACGGTGTGCCTCTTAACCCGCATAAAATAAGGGTTTATGAGGGGTAAGAGGATGGAAAAGCAGGTTGGTGTCAACGTTTTGTCAACGCTTTTTTCAGCCGTTGTCAAAGGTTGACGGTATTTTCGAAGATATCTACGCTTTTGGCTGCCATTGCATCTGTAGCGTGGGTATAAATTTGAAGTGTGGTGCTGATGTCGGAGTGGCCTAAGCGGGCCTGCACGTCCTTGATATCAGCGCCATTTTCTATTAACAGAGTAGCATGAGTGTGGCGGAGGGAATGGTAGTCGAACGCCATTTTGAGTTCATGGTGGATAACCCTGGCGCAGTATTTAAAAGAATCAGGGCTAATATACTCACCATTCTCACGAGTGCATACAAAATCTACACGCTGTAAGGCACAGTTTAGGCCTCGTTCAGCTGGAATAATTCGGTAGATTGTATTTCCTTTTTCGTCTATCTCTGGTTTTAGATAGTGTTCTGTGTAATACTCACCATATAGGAGGCGGTTCTTTTTCTGCCTGATATGAGTATGTTGCAGCGCTTTGCAGAGAGCATCCCCGAATTTTATAGTCCGAATAGAAGATTCGGTTTTCGTTGTACTAAAATACCAGGCAGATTTCTCTTCTTTTTTTCCCTTCTGTTCCAGAACCTTCCGGACATCAACCCCGTAGTTTCGTTTGATAACTGTTTTATTGACAGTCAAAGTCTGAGCGTCAAAATCAATATCGCTCCAACAGAGGGCAAAGGCCTCGCTGAGACGCAGGCCGGTATAGTATCCAATCATAAGCGGAATGTAGAAGTTACTTCCTTCTGGGAAACGCTCAATGATCCTCTTGAACTCCTGTGGCCGGATTACATAGCGTTCCTTCGGCTTGCGTTCAAACTTAGGCAATTTGACACGCGTACAAGGATTCTCCTTGGTGAACTGGAGAGGTTCTATAGCGTATTCGTAGGCAGATGATAAGACAGTTAGAATACCGCTGACAGAGTTTCTTGCGAGTCCATTTATTTTCAGCTGGTTGGCATACTCCTGAATAGCAACAGTTGAGAGTGACCGAAGACGGTAGTGCCCAAACCGCGGCTTCAGATGGTTTTCGATGATCTGGAGATAGCCAAGCTGAGTATTATACTTCAGATTCAATTTACAGTAATGGTCAAACCAGTAGTCAAGATAATCGGCGACACTGAGTTCTGATGGAGTAAATGTCTGGCCGGAGCTGTTATATTCACTCATAGCCTGAGTGCCGGCGGCGATGGCATCGGCTTTTGTTCTAAAGCCGCTTTTTGATACAGATTTTCGTTTTCCATTTACCGGAGCAGTTTCAAAACTGTACTGCCAGGTAGAACCTCGTTTTCTTGTTCTTAATTGTCCCATAGTGTACCTCCTGTAAAAAAGGGTATAAAAATAACACCTGTACAGGTGTCCGGAGGTATGGTACAATATTCTTGCGAGAAATAGTGTACTGGCCTCCGGGCCTGTGCAGAAATCTATGTGAAAGCCGTTCCTGGTTGCCGCCAGGGGCGGTTTTTACTTTCTAAACTATTCTTCTAAATCATCATCGTCATCATCAGTCACATAATCTGTGGTATATGGAGTATCTACGGATTGAGACTGTCTAAATTCTTCTGCAATCATTGTTCGATTAAATTCTGCTGTAGGATCTAACTGATTAACCAGTTCCTCTAACTCGTCTATGCTGGAATAGAAAAATTCTTTTCGTGCATTTACCTTATTAACACGCTTGTTATTCAAAATTTCGTGCATTTTGCTTTCCAGACCAACTGCATCGTTCGAGAAAATAAAACTGTGAACATCAAAACGGAATGGAACGCTGGCACTTCCTAATTCGTCAACACGTTCCTGTGGGTTGATTCGTCTGGTCATTCCAATTTTAAAAACATTTTCTCCAAACGAACCGAGGTTACTAATGATATAGACATTTCCGGCCTTACCGTTTTGGAGCTTGGAAATTTCATCTTTTTTCAGAGACACATCAGACAACTGACCTTGTAACTCCAGAATTTTTGCTTTGAGAAGCGCAATCTGACTTTCATCTGTGGCAGAAGATAGAGATTCTGTCGCTTTATCGATTTCCGACTGATATTTTGCCTCTTCTTGCTCCACTTTTTTCTTTTGAATTTCCAGAGCTTTTCGTTCTTCGGCTTCCTCGCGCATCTGCTGTTTAATGGCAAGCTGCTCCTGCTTGGCCTGCTCTTTCTTCACATAATAATTATATTCAATCTTAACAGCTGAAATAAAGAGATATTCAATTTCACCAATGAACTTTGTCAGTGTTCCTGCGATGCTCTGGTTTCCAGCTCCCGCAATTTTTAAATATTTTGCAGTAACTTGCTTAACATCGTCAATGGCATGTTCCAGTTTCTCGTATTTCAAATTATATAAAATATTTTGAAGCTCAGCCCGCAAAGCAATAACCATCAGCTGATAAATTGCCTGATTAGACTTTGTAGTGTAACGCACTGCGTAGGTGTCCAATACTTTATTGATTGTCTTATCATTTTCCCTGTAGGCTTTTCGGAGTTCCTTCACATCCATACAGTGGAGCTTTAAAAGCACACTTGGAGCGAATTCTTCATAACTCTCTTTGTCGGTCTCTGAAAGAGATTGGATTTCGCCATCTTGAAGAAAGGAAGAAACGCAGTAATCAACACTTGCATACAGTGATTTTAGGCGAGATAATTTTCTTTCATTGGTTCCAATCTGTTTTTCGAGAGTATTGCTTCTGGATTCTAGATTTGCAATTTCTGTCCGGAGGCGGTCTATAATTTCATTATTCTTTTGAATTTCATTGTTTCCTGCGTCTATTTTTTTCTTTACTTCGAAGTAAGTTGTAGCATCTAGATCTTTTAATTTCTGTTCTAGCTGTTCAATCTGGCTGACAGCAACCAGTTTTTCTTCGTTTGCTTGTTGAAGTGATGAATTCAGTTCGTTTGTGTAGTTTGTTCGTTTTCGGTCATCAAGGTAGTGCATAATCAGTAGCACAATACCTATTAATGCAGTAATCCCAGTAAACGACAGTGCAAACATAAGGCAAATAAACCACGTTTGCAGATACCATTTTTTCTTCATACTCCGTACCTCTTTTGTTTTTATTTATTAAAACGCCAAAGGCTGTTTTAATTGAAAATATTCGTACACCTGAAGCGAGGGTTCGAACTGGATGAAATAGTTACCTACCATTACGCCTCTTCCATAAATTTGTCGATAACATTCTAAAGCATCTGTTAAAGTATCCTCTGATACTCCCAGATACTCGGCTATTTCATAGCGGTTGGCACAGTGATTTTGAAAAGAACTTAAAATTCCAGTCAATCCTATTCTTTTATTGTAAGACCAGAGGCGGGCTGTCCGTTCCTGCTTACGGGCGTTAATCGTATCCTGTTTCAAAATATTTCCAACGCTGGTATAGTGATGGCCTAATTCCTCAGCGATCGTATCAGCAGTTTTGGATGAAATCATGCCCTCCTTTATCGCGATGGAGCCATCCACATAAAGTCCACATAGGCGATCACTTTTAAAATCTACATAATCAACAGTAATTCCGTTATCACAGGCCTCTTGCTCAAGCTGTTCTTTGTCAGTCACTATCATCAGCTCCTATTATTTATTACGTCTGTTTTTGACAAATTCGGCATAGGCACGAATATCATCTAATTCGTCTTCTGTAAACTCATCACCATCAAAATGGGCGGCAATAGTATGTGGTTCATTGTTTAAACCAAGCAAATCATCAGCAGAGACATTTAAAGTGTCTGCGATTTTTTTGATAGTTTGGACACTAGGTTCTCTGTTTCCACTTTCGTATAAAGAATAAGTAGATTTTGCGACTCCTATTATGTCGGCTACTTCTTTTTGCGTCATTCCCCTTTTTTCTCTTGAAGCTTTCAAATTTTCATTAAAATTGTCACCCATGTATTAGCACCTCCAATTACCTTGATTATATATTGTAAATGCAAACATGTCAATTAAAAAGTTTACAAAATGCAAAGAAAACTATTGACAAGTTTGCTAAATGCAATTATATTATAAGCATAGTTTGCGATATGCAAACATTGAAAGGAGGATGATGGAATTGTTCAGAAATTTAGAAGCTGAGCAGGCGAGGTATGGTCTTACAAACCAGAATGTTGCAGATAAATTAGGAATTTCTAGGGTTTCATATGAGAGCAAGAAAAAAAGTGGAAAATTTACAACCTTAGAAATTAAGGCTTTGTGTAAGTTATTCAAATGTAAATTTGATTATTTGTTTGCAGAAACTTCAAACGATGAAATTTTATAGGCGTTTCAAACGATGAGCTACTAAAGGGAGGTGAAGTTGTGGTAGAGCCGTATAAGCCATTATACACAGTAAAGGAAGTAGCCAAGATTCTCAAAACTAATACAGATTTTGTATATGGAATGGTGAACCAGAAGATGCTTCCGGCGTTAAAGCTGGGGGCGATAAAAGTACGCGGAAGCGATTTGGAGAAGTTCATTGAAAAGTATCCAGTAATGAATGAGGAGGTGTAGGAATGAGAAAGAGAGATACAGTCCCGGAGCACCCGCTCCGGGCAGCTGAAAGGAAAAATGCGGCGCTGAAAGACGAAGTGAAGTTTCTTCACGAGGCTCTGTTCTTTACGGAGGTTTTGGCAGCCGGCTTTTTCGGGGCATTCCTGGCCGTTCTGGCTTCGGCCGGGTGGCTGTAGTGGATTGCAGGGATTGCCGGTACAGGAACCGGTGTCTGGAGTACAGCAGGATGTACCCGTGTAGGGATTTCAAAAGAAAAGGCCCGCCGGTTGCCGCCGGACAGGCCCTAAGAAAAATAACTTCAAGTAAAGTGTAAACCAGAGTAGGAGGAAATGCAAGTGATTAAAGGTGGATTTATTCGCTTAGAAGACAGCGATGTAGGAACGGTTACGGAATGTAACGCAGTGTTTTGCGTTGGATTTCGGCCGCAGAGAGAAACGGAAGAGATGAGAGAGATGGAATTGCAGGTCATTTTTATGGGAGACGGGCTTAGCTATAGAGAAATAGCAGAAGGCCTTGGAAGGGCAGTGATAGTGGAACTGGACGAGCTGTCTAAAGGAAATCGAGAGCTGGAGATTAAAATGGTAGATAGATTCTTGAGAACTTTTTTAGAAGGAGCCGGAAAAATAGCTGAACAGCATGAGGAGGAAATGTAGGTGAAAACGATTCGAGTTACTGCGGACAGCAAGATTTCTGTCGTTGACGTCGATTTTGACGATTTTCGGTCCATTCAGAGGGTACTCAATGGCCATTTTGAAGCAGTACATACCTGGCGTTTATCCAGCTTTTTTGGAGAAGGAACGATCATGCTGGTAGATGAGGAAGGACTCCTGAAAGAACTGCCATTAAATCCAGTAGGGTGCTTCTTTTACGATGGTCTGATAGCGGGAGACTTTCTTCTGGCGCAGATTGTAGGGGAGGACTGGACGGCTCCTGCGCAGGCAGAAGAGTGGAAGAACAGGCTATTAATAGCTTTTCAGTTAGAGGAGGAAGAACATGTCAATGAAAATTAATAAACTGGAGATTGAGAACGTCAAGCGGGTGAAGGCAGTTGCAATCGAACCGGCTGCCAGCGGTCTGACCATCATTGGCGGGAAAAATAACCAGGGGAAAACTTCGGTTCTGGATGCGATTGCATGGGCTTTAGGCGGAGATAAATACCGGCCTTCCCAGGCTCAGAGAAACGATTCCGTGATTCCGCCTAATTTACATATTGTAATGAATAACGGTTTGATTGTGGAGAGGAAAGGAAAGAACAGTGCTTTAAAGGTGACGGATCCGGAAGGGAAAAAGGGAGGACAGCAGCTTTTAAATGAGTTTGTGGAGCAGCTGGCTTTGGATCTTCCTAAGTTTATGGAAGCGCCGGACAAGGAAAAGGCTCAGACGCTTCTTCAGATTATCGGCGTCGGACCTAAGCTTGCGGAGCTTGAAACAATGGAGAAAAAGCTGTATGACGAGAGGGTTTACGTAGGAAGGACCGCAGACCAAAAAGAGAAATATGCAAAGGAACAGCCTTATTATCCGGACGCTCCGGCAATTCCGGTATCTGCTTCAGAACTGATCCGGCAGCAGCAGGAAATTCTGGCTCAGAATGGAGAGAATCAGAGAAAACGGGAGCGGCGCCATCAGCTGGAACAGGAATATCAGCGGGTGACAGAACAGATTCAGGCGCTTCTTTCTAAGCAGGGACAGATGGAGGAAGACCTCCGGATTGCCAGAGAAACGACAGAAGGACTGGTTGATCAGTCTACTGCAGAGCTGGAGGAGAATATTTCCAACATAGAAGAAATCAACCGAAAAGTGCGGGCAAATCTGGATAAAGATAAGGCGGAGGAGGATGCGAAAGCCTACCGGACCCAGTATAACAAGCTGACTGCCCGCATTGGAGAAATCAGGGAAGAAAAGATGTCCTTGTTAAAAGAGGCAGATCTTCCGCTTCCAGGCCTGGCCGTAGAAGAGGGAGAGTTAATCTACAATGGACAGAAATGGGACAATATGTCTGGTTCCGAACAGCTGAAAGTCTCCACTGCTATTGTGCGCAAACTGAATCCTGAATGCGGATTCGTACTGCTGGACAAGCTGGAGCAGATGGATCTGGATACGCTGTCTGAGTTTGGCCGCTGGCTGGAACAGGAAGGGCTTCAGGCAATTGCCACCCGTGTATCAACCGGAGAGGAATGCAGCTTAATCATTGAAGATGGATATGTGGCTGGACAGAACCGTCCGGCAGAAGAAAAGAAAGAATGGAAGGCAGGTGTATTTTAAATGGAGATTATTAGAGGAAAGATTCCAGGGGCAAAGAAAGTTGTTGTTTATGGGCCGGAGGGGATTGGAAAGAGTACCTTTGCCTCGCAGTTTCCAGATCCTCTGTTTATTGACACAGAGGGAAGTACCAAAGATATGGATGTGTCCAGAACAGAAGCTCCCAGCAGCTGGGCTATGCTTCTCGAACAGGTTAAGTATATCAAAGAACATCAGGGACTTTGCAAAACTTTGATTATTGATACGGCAGATTGGGCGGAAATGTTATGCACGGCCCATCTGTGTGATAAAAACCAGAAAAACAGCATTGAAGAGTTCGGTTATGGCAAGGGGTATGTATATCTCCAGGAGGAATTCGGGCGTTTTCTGAATCTGCTGGAAGAGGTAGTAAAAACTGGAATTCATGTGGTTTTAAATGCCCACGCTAAAATGCGGAAGTTTGAGCAGCCGGATGAGATGGGAGCCTATGACCGATGGGAAATGAAACTGAGCAAAAATGTGGCTCCTATGGTAAAGGAATGGGCGGATATGGTGTTGTTTGCCAATTATAAAACCTTTGTGGTAAATGTGGACGGACAGGGAGCCCAGAAGGGAAAGAATAAAGCCCAGGGTGGAAAACGGGTGATGTATACGACTCATCACAGCTGCTGGGACGCTAAGAACCGGTATGGGCTGCCGGAAGAGCTGCCTTTTGAGTATGCAGAGATCCGCTCGGTAATAGAGTCATCTGGGGCATTTCCAGGGAAAGAAACATCTGTGAAAGAAGCAGCGCCGCCCAGTTCACCAGTTCAGACGCCGCCACTCAATCCAGAGCCGCCGGTCAGCAATAAAAGCCAGGCGGAGGCTGTAAAGGAAGAGAAAGCAGCGCCGTCAGCGGAGCCAGATGGCGGAAAGCTTGACCCGAGAATTCCTAAAAAACTGCGGGATCTGATGGCAGCGAACGGGGTCTGTGAGTGGGATGTAGAAAACGTGGTGTCTGCGAAAGGCTATGTCACCGAAGGAACCCCGATTTGGGAATTTGAAACCCAGAACCCGGGAATCATCGACGGGCTTCTGGTTGCATCCTGGGATCAGGTATATGCGGCAATCAGGGAAATGAAAGAAAACGATGCGTTAGTATTTAATTAGGGAGGATCGGATAAATGGCAGATTTAGGACAGGAAATTGGATGGGACGACGAGATTGAAAACGAGGGAGTCGATTTTGAGCCGCTTCCAGAAGGAATTTATGAATTCGAAGTGAAAACTATGACAAGAGGACGATTCCCAGGAAGTGATAAGATGTGTGCCTGCAATACTGCAGAACTGGAGCTGGTGATTTTGGATCATGAAGAAAAAGAACGGCATGTATTTGACAGTTTAAAACTGAACAGCAAGATGGAATGGATGTTAAGTCAGTTTTTCTTATGCATCGGCCAGAAGAAAAAAGGGGAAGCGCTGCGTCCTAACTGGAATGCAGTGGTCGGATCCAGGGGGCGTGTGGAACTTGTCATTAATGAATACAAGGACAAAAATGGAAATGCAAAGAAAAACAACCGGGTCGGCAAGTATCTTGCTCCGGAGCCGAAAACGTTTAAGGCAGGTGTATTCTAATGGAACTGAGACCCTATCAGGAAGAGGCAAAGGAATCTATTTTTGAAGAGTGGAACAAGGGCGTCTTAAAGACGCTCCTGGTCCTCCCTACCGGCTGCGGTAAGACGGTAGTGTTTGCGAAAGTGGCAGAAGACTGTGTGCGGCGCGGGGATCGGGTACTAATCCTGGCGCACCGAGGAGAGCTGTTGGAACAGGCAGCAGACAAGATCGCAAAGGTTACAGGACTTGGATGCGCGACAGAAAAAGCAGAACAGTCCTGCCGGGGAAGCTGGTTCCGGATCACAGTCGGATCGGTCCAGACCTTGATGAGGGAGAAACGGCTGGGGCAGTTCCAGGCGGACTATTTTAATACCATCATTATTGATGAGGCTCACCACTGTATTTCAGACAGCTATCAGAAGATCCTGCAGCATTTTGGTTCGGCCCATGTGCTGGGCGTGACAGCCACACCGGACCGGGGGGATATGCAGAACCTGGGCCAGGTATTTGACAGCCTGGCTTATGAATACACCCTTCCAAAAGCAATTAAGGAAGGATATTTAGCACCGATTAAAGCGTTGACGATTCCGCTGCAGCTCGACCTGTCCGGCGTGTCCATGCAGTCCGGGGATTTCAAGGCAGGAGACATTGCGACTGCCCTGGATCCATACCTGTACCAGATTGCGGATGAGATGGAGAAGTACTGCAAAGACCGTAAGACAGTGGTATTTCTTCCTTTGGTAAAAACCAGCCAGAAGTTTAAGGATATCCTGAATGAAAAGGGCTTTTGCGCAGCGGAGGTAAACGGGGAAAGCAGGGATCGTGCGGAGGTGCTGGAAGCATTTGACAGGGGCGATTATAACGTCCTGTGCAATTCCATGCTGCTGACGGAAGGATGGGACTGTCCCTCTGTGGACTGTGTGATTGTGCTGCGGCCTACCAAGGTACGGAGCCTGTACAGCCAGATGGTGGGACGCGGAACCCGGCTCTGTGAAGGGAAGGACCATCTGCTTCTTTTAGATTTTCTCTGGCACACAGAACGGCATGAGTTATGCCACCCAGCTGATTTGATTTGTGAGAAGAAGGAAGTTGCCCAAAAGATGACGGAGAACCTGGAGCAGGCGGCAGGAACCCTGGTGGACCTGGAAGAGGCAGAGAAAAAGGCATCGGAAGACGTCATTGCAGAACGGGAAGAATCCCTTGCCAAGCAGCTGGCAGAAATGAAGCACCGGAAGAAAAAGCTGGTCGATCCCCTTCAGTTTGAAATGAGCATTCAGGCAGAGGATCTGGCTGGGTATGTTCCGGCATTTGGCTGGGAAATGGCCCCGCCGTCAGACAGCCAGAAGAAGGAGCTGGAAAAACGGGGCATTCTTCCAGATGAGATTGATAATGCAGGAAAAGCAAGTAAGATTCTGGATCGCCTTCACAGAAGGCAGGAAGAGGGACTGACCACTCCAAAACAGATCCGGTGCCTGGAAAAATACGGTTTTCAGCACGTGGGAACCTGGAGCTTTGAGGCTGGAAAAAATATGATAGATCGAATTGCAGCAAATGGATGGAGAAGTGCACCAAGAGGAGTGGAACCGGCAGTGTACCGGCCAGATTGCTAAGGAGCAGTAAAAGATGGAACATAACCAGTATGACCTGTTGGAGGTCTTAGAACATATAGAACCGGCAGAGCTGGATTACCAGCAGTGGCTCAATGTAGGAATGGCCCTGGAACTGGAAGGATACAGCGTAGATACCTGGGAAGCCTGGAGCCGGAAGGATCCTGGCAGGTATCATCCTGGAGAATGCCGAAAAAAGTGGACCGGTTTTTCCGGTTCCGGCTCCCCTGTCACAGGAGGAACCATTGTACAGTATGCGAGAGAACAGGGATGGACTCCGCCCTATGATACTGGAACCGCCCTTGGATGGGATGATTCTATTTCAGAGGAAGGGGTAGTCATTGACCGCAACTGGGTGGAAGAAAAAGACGTTTTGGAACCGTCCCACTGGAATCCGGCAGGAGAGCTGATCCGCTACCTGGAAGTGCTGTTTGAGGCGGGGGAAAACGTTGGATATGTAGTAAGGAGCTGGCAGAAAGAAGAAAAGTGGCTGCCAGCAGATAAAGGAGCCTATGATCGCACAGCAGGAGAGCTGATAGAGGCATTGTCTGCCTGCGGTGGAGATATAGGAAAAGTCCTGGGAGATTATAACGGGGAAGCAGGCGCCTGGATCCGCTTTAACCCATTAGACGGGAAAGGCGTCCGGAATGAAAATGTAACGGAATACCGTTATGCCCTGGTGGAATCAGACAGCATGGAGATTGGAAAGCAGCATGCCCTGATCCGGGAACTGGAGCTTCCAGTGGCCTGCCTGGTCCACTCTGGCAAGAAAAGCCTCCATGCTATTGTGCGGATTGATGCGGCGGATTATGCGGAATACCGCAGGCGTGTGGACTATCTGTATGACATCTGCCGAAAAAACGGCCTGGAAATTGACCAGCAGAACCGAAATCCTTCCCGTCTGTCCCGGATGCCGGGCGTGATGCGCGGAGGCCAGAAACAGTTTCTGGTAGATACCAACATCGGAAAAGAAAGCTGGGAAGAGTGGAAGGAATGGATTGAAAGTGTAAATGACGATCTGCCTGATCCAGAAAGTCTGGAACAGGTATGGGAGGATATGCCGGAGCTGGCCCCGTGCCTGATTGAGGGAGTGCTGCGCCAGGGGCATAAGCTGTTGATTGCAGGGCCGTCCAAGGCAGGAAAATCCTTTCTTTTGATAGAAATGTGCATTGCAATCGCAGAAGGCAGGAACTGGCTTTCCTGGCCGTGTGCCCAGGGGCGTATCCTATATGTGAACCTGGAGCTGGACCGGGCCAGCTGCCTGCACCGTTTTAAGGATGTATACCAGGCAATGGGACTTCGTCCGGAGCATTTGGAAAATATCGATATCTGGAATCTGAGGGGAAAGTCCCGTCCGATGGATAAGCTGGCGCCAATGCTGATCCGGAGAGCGGCAAAGAAGAATTATATTGCCGTTATCATTGACCCAATCTATAAGGTTATCACCGGAGATGAGAACAGTGCGGATCAGATGGCCAATTTCTGCAATCAGTTTGACAAAGTCTGTACGGAATTGAAGGTAGCTGTGATTTACTGCCACCATCACAGCAAAGGAAGCCAGGGCGGAAAAAAGTCTATGGACCGTGCATCTGGCTCCGGCGTGTTCGCCCGTGATCCGGACGCTATGCTCGATATGATTGAACTGGAGCTTCCGGAGGAGACGCAAAAGGCAGAAGAAAACAAAGCAGTCTGCGAAGCCTGTAAGCAGTATTTGAATGCGCATTTCAAGTGGGAAGACGACTTGTCTCAGGATGATTTATGCAGTAGTTACCAGATGATGAATTACTGTGAAAATAAGCTGGACAAATGGCAATGGATGAATCTGCAGCACCTTGTGGAGGAGGCAAAGAAGCGGGCCAGAGGGCTGACTGCATGGCGGATTGAGGGGACTCTGAGGGAGTTTCCAAAGTTTTCGGCGGTCAATGCCTGGTTCAGCTATCCGGTTCATCAGGTAGATAAAAGCGGTGTGCTGGGAGATATTCAACCGGAGGCAGAGCTGCCGCCGTGGAAAAAGGGGGCTGTGAAGAATAAACAGAGCGCTGCAGAACGTAAGAAAGAGCGGAAAAAATCACTGGAAGATGCCATTGAAAATGGAAATTTTGGAAAGGATCCGGCGGTGAAAGATGTAGCATCTTATCTGGGAATTGCGGAGCGTTCAGTTCGTGATAGGGTGAAAGAGCACGGCGGATATGTGATTGAGGATGGAGTTATCCACAAAAAAAACGGTACGGGAAAGACTGAAACCTAAGACTCCCCCGCCAAGTATGTTTTTGCGGGAAAGACTGAAAAACAGTCCTCCCCGCAAAGAGTATGTAGTGCGGGAAAGACTGAAAAACAGTCTTTCCCGTGTGGCGGGGAAGACTCATATATAAATATATATTTTTCCCCCGCTTACGCGTGGTCACGGGGGTAGGAATGGACGGGCTGAAAGCAGAGCCCGCCCGTTCCCTTCCCCTTCCCCGATGACAAGGCCGACAAAAAGAATAAAACAAGATTTTCTCACTTTAAAGGAGTAAAGAAAAATGAAAATAAAAAAATACTGTTGTACCTGTAGGTGGTACGCTCAGTTTGAAGGCATCTGCTGCAATGGAGAAAGTGAACATAGAGCAGATTTCCATTTACTGGATGATACCTGCCAGAGATGGGAATCTAACGTACTTGAATTTTTTATGCCAATGATTCCTCCAACTGTTACGCATCAGGAGAAGCAGGTTCATGTGGTAAAGGGCAAGCCGGTATTTTACGAGCCGCAGGAATTAAAAGCAGCACGTCAGAAATTGATGGGGCATCTGGCACAACATTGTCCTACAGAACCATTTCAGCAAGGCGTTCGTTTAATAGCGAAATGGTGTTTTCCTAAAGGCAGCAGCCACACAGATGGGGAGTACAAGATTACGAAGCCAGATACGGACAATCTGCAGAAGCTTTTAAAGGACTGCATGACAGTCTGTGGATACTGGAAGGATGACGCTCTGGTCGCTTCGGAAATAGTCGAGAAATTTTGGACCGACCTGCCTGGAATTTATATCCGTGTGGAGTGCTTATGATGACAGACGAGCAGGTAAAGCAAGGGTTTGACGAGGTCTACAATCAGTTCTGGAGAAAGCATAAAACGGCGATTCCAAAAAAGTATGCAGAAGAGGAGTGGGAAGCGATTCATTCCCAGATGCTGTCATTACAGGAAAAATATCCGTTTTTAAGCCAGGCCCTGGTGAGTATGGAAATAGAACTGGATGAAAGAATGCGGCGGAAGGAGAGAAATTGCAGAGAACTTTAAGGAGGGGACGAAAAATGAAGCAGAAGTTTAGCCTGGAAGAAGTTTTGGATGTAATAAAGGCATACATAAAAACACATGGCTACCCGCCGACGCAGCGGGAATTGGCGGCAAAATTTTGTTGCTCTGTGTCGACAATCAACATATATCTGCAGGAAATGCTGGAGAATGAAAAATTAGAGACTGATCATTCGATAGGATCTTGCCGGGCGTTCCGCGTCGCTGGGATGCGCGTGGTAGATACCAGGAAATTACAGGGAGCTGTAAAACAGCTGGAAGATTTACTGGAGCACTGCCGGGACATGGCAGCAGGACGTGATGCGGATCCAATCTGGAACCGGGATGTAAAGGCCCTGGAGACGGTGATAGGAATGATTAGAAAGGAATAACGAATCCCGGTAAACCGGGTTGAATGCACGGGTGTCTAAGTGCTGGCGAAAAAGAAGCTGAATAGTTGCGAGTCTAAAAAACTCATGGGTAGCCTGATGCTTCTTATCCACGATACGGTATTTGTAGCGTGGTGTTATCAAAAAAATTTTAAGTTGCAGTTTCGGAAAAGACAGTTTGGCAATGTTACTTCTGTGTTTGGAAGAAAACATTCCTGTTGATGAAGTGATTTTTTATGATACAGGTATGGAATTTGATTCCATTTACAGAAATAGAGACAGAATCAAGGAGGTTTTGTTACAGAAAGGGATTGAATTTACTGAATTACATCCTGCCAACCCATTTATTTATGACATGTTGGTAAGGCCTGTCAAATACAGAGAGAAAAAAGAATACCCATACCATTACGGATATGGATGGTGCGGGGGAAATGCCAGATGGGCTACCAGGTACAAACTGAATGAAATTAACAAGCATTACAGAGAGCAATATTCAGATGAGAAGATTGTGGAGTATGTCGGTATAGCAGCAGATGAGCCGCAGAGGATAAAAAATATTCCTCGCAAAAAATATCCTCTGGTTGAACGTGGAATGACAGAAAGAGAATGTCTTCAGTACTGCTACGATCATGGATATAACTGGGATGAGGACGGGATCGAACTATACAGTATTTTAGACAGGGTAAGCTGCTGGTGCTGCCGAAACAAGAATCTCAAAGAACTGAACAATATATACAAGCACCTTCCAAAGTATTGGGAAAGATTGAGGGGGCTACAGTCCAGAATAGACGAACCATTCAAGGGTCCAGGAAAGTCCATTTTCGACCTTGAAAAAAAGTTCAGTGAATACGAACAGATAACGATGTTTTTTATAAGAAACGGGCATTAGACTATTAAAAAAGAGGAAACAAGATGGGACTAATCATTGACTGTTTCGCCGGCGGCGGCGGAGCAAGCGTAGGAATAAAAATGGCTTTAGGCCGTCCGGTAGATATCGCAGTAAACCATGATCCGGAAGCAATCCGGATGCACAAAGTCAATCATCCGGATACACTGCACCTAACAGAGGATATCTTTAAGGCGGATCTGAAAGGCATCGTAAAAGGACGCAAGGTAAGCCTGATGTGGGCTTCCCCTGATTGCACATCACATAGTAAGGCAAAAGGCGGACAGCCCCGCCTGAGCGGGCTTAGAATTCTTCCCTGGGCAGTATTTAAACATGCCAGGGAAATCCTCCCGGAAGTAATCATCATGGAGAATGTGGAGGAAATCCAGCAGTGGGGACCGCTTGACGAAAAAGGATACATCATTCCAGAAAGAAAAGGGGAGGACTACAAGCGGTTTATCACAGCCATGTGTTCTCTGGGATACCGGTTTGACAGCCGGGAGCTGGTAGCAGCAGATTATGGCGCACCCACTACCAGGAAACGCTGGTACGCAATTTTTCGGAGAGACGAAAAGGAAATCGTATGGCCTGAGAAGGCCAGAACAAAAGATAACTGGGAGCCATGCGGAAAATATATCGACTGGTCAGACATTGGCAAATCAATATTCGACCGGAAAAAACCGCTGGCAGCAGCCACACAGAAACGGATTGCAAACGGGATCCGGAAATACATCCTGGAAAACGAACCATATATCGTGCAGGATGACAGAGCAGTTGCTTTTCTCATTCAGTACCACGGAGAGCAAAAGGCCGGAGAATCCAGAGGTCAGCTCCTGTCAGAACCGATAAAGACTATTGACACCTCGAACCGGTACGGACTGGTGACAGCATTTATCACAAAATATTATAAATCCGGAATTGGACAGGGGTGCGAGGAGCCAATTCACACCATTACGACATCGCCGGGACACTTCGGGCTGGTATCCGCGTTTTTGATTAAATATTACGGGTCTGGCGGAGGTCAGACAGTAGACAGACCGCTGGATACCATTACCACCAAAGACCGGTTCGGCCTGGTAAATGTGGCTATCAACATAAAGGGAGAGAAGTACGCCATAGCTGATATCTTTCTCCGGATGCTGAAACCGGAAGAACTGAAGCTGATGCAGGGATTCCCAGAAGACTATATCATCAATCGGGACATTGAGGGGAAACCGTACCCCATCAAGGAGCAGGTGGCCAGAATCGGAAACAGTGTTGTCCCAACAATGGCGGAAGCGTTAGTAAAAGCAAATTGCGGATATTTAAAAGTAGGAGAGAGGATTCCAAACCTGATTATCAATGACAGTGAAAATCAATTGCGGTTTGCATAGGAGAGAAAATGGAACATGAATTAAAAATTTATCCCCAATATTTTGAAGACGTAATTTCGGGCAAAAAGAAATTTGAAATCAGAAAAAATGATAGGAAATATCGCGTTGGAGACATCCTGATTCTGAAGGAATGGGATAACATTAAATATTCCGGCAGAGAGGCCAGAGCAGAAGTGATTTATCTAATCGATGATAAATTTGTCGGGATTCAGCCGGGGTATGTTGTTATGGGAATAAAATTGACATAGGAGAGAACCGTGAAAGTAAACCAGGAAGAAAAAGAAGATAGATACGGTATCTATCCCGCTATACGGGTATCTGGAAAAGATGCCAATCCCCAGAATATCCATGAATGGCTGTACAGGAATGGATATGACGGATATAAATTCTGCATTGTATTTGACTGCATGGCGGATGAGTGGGAAGAACCAGATAAGGAGACACCGGTATATTTCATGGATGAGATAGAAGACGAAATCATGGAATATATCGGAGAAGAAAGAGTAAGAAGATGGTTAGAAGGGAGAATGAACAGAAGTGACAGAGAATGAAGCGATTAAATATTTAGAATGTTTTGAGGATTGGAATGAGGACGACGAGTGGCTAAGACGCGATATTATGGAAGAATTTATAGAATGCTGCACTAAAGCGTTGATAGAAATCCAGCAATACAATGAGCAGTGTAGATACCATTGGATCCCAGTAGAGGAGAGACTTCCAGAGGAAGATGAACGAGTGATGATAAGTACAAAAAACGGAGTGGTAAAAGAGGGGACATATACAGAAAGATACGGGTATACCATGCGAAAAGGATTTTTCACAGAGAATTGTTTTGAAGATTTACAGGGTGTGACAGCTTGGCAGCCGCTTCCGGAGCCGTACAAAGGAGACCAAAATGAAACC